>Ga0169931_10000018_pt1 | contig 201634 bp, 168 predicted proteins | sample Kivu_15m_20L_FD_129675 | JGI IMG/M metagenome (GOLD analysis project Ga0169931, IMG submission 129675) | Freshwater microbial communities from Lake Kivu, Western Province, Rwanda to study Microbial Dark Matter (Phase II) - Kivu_15m_20L... | ecosystem: Environmental > Aquatic > Freshwater >...
ATACTCACGCCTTGACAGCCGTTTTTTCAATCTCTGACAAGCTATCAGACGCTTTTTGTATGCTGCCAATTTATACAAACCATCTAAATTTGGGGTTTAACAAAGGGACACTTTTGAAAGACGAAAATAAACTCTTAACAGGGACAGGTAATTTAATTAGGCATATTGACGTTAAGAAAACAAGCGATTACAGAAACCCCAAAGTAAAAGCATTGATACAAGAAGCCATTAACTTTGCATTAAAAGATATGGACAAGCCAACAAAATCAATTGGAAAGATCATTTCAAAAATTAAGAAAAAATGAAAGCCGACTGCATAACATCAGTTTGGCGTAATGGCGGGTGCATTGCTTCGTATGACAGTTTTTTGGTAGCTTCAAGTACAGCTCTTCGATTGAACTTTAGTGCTAAAAATCCGACACTACGCCGAGCTGAAAACCGTTAGCAGCAATAATTATAAGACAGTTGTAAATGAAAATACCTAACGACATAGAAGCAAATTTCATACTACGGAACAACACTCCGTTGGACGATTTTTTTGGACTATCACCGACAGAAATTCATCATTTGCTTTACGACACTTATGGCAACAAATCTCCTGTTCAATTTCGTGACGACATTGACGACAAAGCACTTGACCAAATTCCGCTTTTTAGAATAGTAGAAGATTATCTAAAAATTATTCAGCGTGATAAACACATAAAGTTGACACCACTCGGAGCATTACCGAAAAAAGTAATGGTTGAACTTTACGACAAGAGATTTTTACTTGATGAGCATATTGAAAGTGGAATAACGAAACTTTGGAAAGAAGATGACTGCATTGCCATAAAAAGTGCAAGACTGACTGCGGAGATTGCAGGACTTGTGAAAAAAGTATCAGGCAAACTTACATTGACAAAGACCGCAACAAAACTTATTCAGACTAACAACCGCTTACAATTATTCAGACAGCTTTTTCAAGCGTTTACAAACAAATTTCTTTGGAGTTACAATGACGGCTATCCTGAGCAACCAATCGGTCAACTCGGTTGGGCATTTTCAGTTATTATGCTTGACAAATTTGGCGACCAACCACAAAAGGTTGACTTTTATGCAGACAAGTATTTAAAAGCATTTTCAAAATTCATTTCATTTTTCCGACCTGACTATTCAACTCCAGAACGACAGTTTTTCAGATGTTATGGCATTCGGACTTTTGACAGATTTTTTCTTTGGTTCGGTTTGGTGACAGTTGACAAACATAAAATATTTTTAGATTTAGACACTGATCAGTTTAAACGAACAGACTTGGTAAAAAGCATTTTCAAAATTGATGAACAATGACAATAGACAGAGAAAGAATTACAGCTGCTAACAGGCGTTTGGCTCAATGGCAGGTGAAGTGGACAATTGAACATTCTACCTCGCATCAACTTTTGTGGTGTATTGACAGTTTTGTGCTCCGAAATCCACCACTGCGCCAAGCGCCAAAACGTTATAAGCCATTTTAGGACAACAGAAAACAAACGATTTGACCTAAATATTTTGTAAATTTAGAAAGAATTTAAGACTGAAAAATATGTTCAACACGATAGAAATAGACAGAAGCAATCTGACCATTATGGGAGTTAATTTTTCGGACTTGAAAACATTAGAAAGCACCGCAAACGCTTTGGGAAGCAATATGTTTGAAGGATTTAAACCGACACCAAAAGAAATAGATTTTATACGGAACTATGTGACTGGAAAAATACCACTAACAGAACTTGTGGCATTTGCCAAACAAAAAGCCTATGTCTAATTCCTACAAATACATAGACGCTGACTTTACTTACACTGACCCCGAGACAGGTCTTTTAAGAAATTTACAAGATATAAACGACCCTGATGTATTGCTCTTTGTTGAGAGTAGTGCAGTAACAAAAAGACTTCAAGAACTTTGTAAGCGCCCGAAAGCATACGGCATTGGAATCAGACTGCAATGACGTATGATTTCGGGCGCTTACGCCAATTCCCCGGTACCATTCATGCGGAAACTGATACAGCAAGCGTCCGATCCCTGAACGTGTGTTGCACCGTTGTCTTGTCCGTCATTCATCCCGTCCATCCTACATCTCCGGCTTCACATACACCACCCCCGCTCTCGCGCAAGCGATGGACTCTTCAATAGCTTTTCCTGGCTGCGGATACCCACCGGCAGCTGGCATTTTCTATTGAGGCGCCATAAGGACAATTTTCACGAATCCACCAGACATTTGTCTGTTTTCCAAATCTACTGGCTGCCGCCCCCTCCGCTACGGCAGAATCCGTATTTTCATCCATAAACCTGTTACATGCTCCGCAACATCCTCCTCGCCAGCCTGGCGGCCTCTCTACTGGTATTCCTCCATACGAAAGACCTTCCCGCCTGGACCGACAGTCTCTTACCGCCCGCCTTCCCGTCGTCTGATACCAGCCGGAAAGACAGTCTGCCCTATACCTCCTTCAAGGACCTTCCCCTACAGCCCCAACGGGAGGTACGCTTCACCACGGCAGAAGGCACGTGGATGAGCCTGGATGTCAGCCCGGATGGCCAAACCATCGCCTTCGACCTGATGGGCGACATCTATACCCTGCCGATCTCCGGGGGCGAGGCAACGCCCGTGACCAAGGGGATGGCCTGGGAATCTCACCCGCGCTACAGCCCTGACGGGAAGAGGCTTTTGTTTACCAGCGACCGCTCCGGCAGCGACAACCTCTGGTACATCGATTTCGAGCGGAAGGACACCATCCAGCTCACCAAGGAGCGGGTAGACGACTTCCCCTCCGCCGTCTGGACCCCTGACGGCGACTATATCATCGCCTCCAAAGGGAGGAGGATCCCCAAGCTATGGATGTATCACCGCGATGGCGGCGGTGGCATCCAGCTCAACCCGGAGCCGGCCAACCAAAAGACCATCGACCCATTCGTCAGCGCCGATGGCGAGACCGTGTATTACAGCCAACGCAACGGATCCTGGAACTACAACGCCCTACTGCCGCAATACCAGATCGGTGCCTATGACCGGAAGAAAGGGGTATCGCTCACCATCACCTCCAGGTATGGGTCAGCCTTCACGCCGACACTCTCGCGCGATGGGAAGTGGATGGCCTATGGCAGTCGCTATGAAGACAAGACGGGCCTTGTGCTCCGCCACCTGGCAACGGGCGATGAACGCTGGCTGGCATACCCCGTGCAGCGCGACGAGCAGGAGTCGATCGCCCCGCAGGGCGTACTCCCGGGCATGTGCTTCACGCCAGACAACCAGCGGCTGCTGGCATCCTGGGGCGGAAAGATCCACCAGATACCGCTCTCAGGTGGAGCCATGACAGAGATCCCGTTCCGGGCCAGCCTACGCCTGGAGATGGGCCCCCGCCTCTATACCAGCTATGCGGTGAGCGACAGCGCGCAGGCCCTTGCCACGCAGATACGTGACGCCGTACCCTCTCCCGATGGCCGGATGCTGGCCTTCACCGCCCTGAACCGCCTGTATGTGATGGACTTCCCGAACGGTACGCCCAAACGTGTGACGGCACATGATTACACCGAAGCCATGCCCGCCTGGAGTCCGGACGGCACTCAGCTCGCCTTCGTGACATGGGAGGAAGCTTCCGGCGGCGGGCTGTGGAAAGTGTCTGTGAAAGGCGGACAGCCACCCGTCCGCCTCACCCGCGATCCCGGTGTCTACATGCAGCCGGCCTGGAGCCATGCCCGCCGCATCGCCTTCTTCCGGGGTCCGAAGCGCGCCTTCGAGGAGCTGGAGGGGATGATGGCCGACGATTCGGAGGCCGAACTCTCCTGGGTGTCAGAGGGCGGTGGTGCCATCCAGCGCATCGACTTGGCCCGCAACCGGGGGAACGTCCATTTCACCCGCGACACATCGAGAATCTACCTGAACGGCACCGGCGGCACCCTGCTCTCCATGCGGTGGGACGGCACGGATGAGAAGACCCACCTCAGGGTCACTGGCATCACGACCTATGGATCCGTCGCGGAGGCCGACGGCCATGGTGAACCCGACCACTCGTACTCGATGGGACTCCCGGTGCGTAGCACTCGCTCCATCAACGCCTGCATGCTGCCCGAGTCGGCCGGTATGCAGGAGCCCCAGAACGCTCCCTCGGCCGCCGAGACGATCCTGATGGCGCCGGTAGGCGACAAGGCCATCGCGCAGGTTAACAACAACATCTATGTGATCACGGTACCACAGGCAGGCAAGACACCGTCCGTCTCGGTGGCTGACCCTTCCAATGCAAGCTTCCCCTCGCGACAGCTGACGGTCATCGGCGGCGAATTCCCGGCCTGGGAAGGCAATGGCAACAAAGTGCATTGGTCGCTGGGCAATGGCCACTGGATATATGACGTGTCCCGCGCCAAGAGGTTTGAGGATTCCCTGAAGGCCGCCCGCAAGCTGGAAGACCGTCGGAAAACCGACTCGTTGGCGAGCCTGGCAAAGGCCGGGCCCGAAGCGAAAAAGTGGGCAGACTCCCTCGCAAAGAAGCGCAGCGACTCGCTCACCGCGCTGTACAAGGCCGACACGGCGCTCGCCCGCAAGGACAGTCTGGCGAAGGCTGCCGCCAAAGACCCGAAATACGAACCCGCCGAATATGCAGTCAAAGTCTCCTACCGCCGAGACATTCCCAAGTCGGCCATCCTGCTCCGCAACGCCCGCATCGTAACGATGAAAGGCTATGAAGTGATAGAGCAGGGCGACATCCTCGTCGTCGACAACCGCATCCGGGCCGTAGGACCCACAGGAACCCTTGCCGTCCCGCCCGGAACGGTAACCGTCGACTGCAGCGGCCGCACCCTCACCCCGGGATTTGTCGACACCCATTCCCATATGTGGCCCTTCTGGGGACTCCATAAAAACCAGGTATGGATCTATGCGGCCAACCTGGCCTATGGCGTCACCACCACCCGCGACCCGCAGACCGCCACCACCGACGTGCTGACCTACGCAGACATGGTGGAAGCCGGACAGATCGCAGGGCCTCGCATCTACAGCACCGGCCCGGGCGTGGGCTTCTGGTCGTATAACCTCAAAGACCTGGAACAGACGCGCAACGTGCTAAAACAATACAGCCGCTACTATAACACCAAGTACATCAAAATGTATCTGGTGGGCAACCGACAGCACCGGCAGTGGGTGATCATGGCAGCCAAGGAGCAGGGGTTGATGCCGACGACGGAAGGAGGACTGGACTACAAGCTGAATATGACGCAGCTATTCGACGGCTACCCAGGGCATGAACATTCGATACCGGTACATCCCTTATATGGAGATGTCATCCGTACCATCGCCGAATCGAAGATGACGGTGACGCCCACCTTGCTCGTTGCCTATGGCGGCCCCTGGGCGGAGAATTACTGGTATACGGTGAAGAGCCCACTGAAAGATGAAAAGCTCCGTCGCTTCACCCCTTATGAGGAGTTTTCCTCCAAGATCCGCCGACGTGCCGGGGCGCTCGGCGGGTGGTTTACGGAAGAAGACCATGTATTCCCCAAGCATGCGCAAGGCATCCGATCTCTGGTGGAGGCGGGTGGACTCTCTGGCGTCGGCAGCCATGGCCAGCTACAAGGCCTCGGCTACCATTGGGAGCTGTGGAGCATGTCGAGCGGCGGCATGAAGAACCACGATGCGCTGCGAACCGCCACCATCCTCGGCGCTACAGGCCTCGGGCTCGACAAAGACCTGGGGTCGCTGGAAGCCGGCAAGCTGGCGGACATCCTGATCCTTGACAAAAACCCGCTGGAAGACATACAGCATACCAATACCATCCGGCAGGTGATGAAAAACGGAAGGCTCTACGACGGCACCACACTCGACGAGGTGCTGCCGACACCCCGGAAGCTGGAGGTCAACTGGGCATGGCCGAAGCCGTACTGAGGTCAGCGACCGGACAGGGCAGGGACACGCCTCATGCGAAAGGGGCCCGCCATCAGGCAGGCCCCTTTCGCATGGAGGGCATCACCCGGGCGGGGGCTACTTCCGCATGTCCATGTAGTCGACCACCAGGTTCGACAGGGCGAGGACGCCGAGGGGCATGCCGGCCTCGTCGATGAAGAAGTCGGGCGTATGGTGCGAGGGCGTGGCCTTGGGGTCCCTGCCCTTGCTCATGCCGCCGAGGAAGATGAAGAGTCCGGGCACCTTCTGCTGGAAGAAGGAGAAGTCTTCGGCCCCCGTCTGCGCCGGCTTCAGGAGCACGTTGCCGCTGCCGGCGACACGCTGCAGGGTGGGGAGCATCCGCTCGGTGAGCGCGGGGTCGTTGTAGGTGACGGGGTAGTGTGACTCATAGGGGATGTCGACGATGGCGGTGGCACCGGCGGCTTCTGCCGTCTTGGTGGCGATCTGTTTCACTCTCTCGATCACCAGCTTCTCATCGCTGTCGCTCAGCGTGCGGATCGTACCGCGCATCTCCACTTCTTCGGGGATGATGTTCGAGCGGACGCCGCCGTGGATGGAGCCGACGGTGACGACGGCCGGGTTCTCGGTGAGTTCGACATTGCGGCTGACGACCGTCTGCAGTCCGTTGACGATCTGTGCCGCCACGACGATGGGGTCGATCGACGACCAGGGGGCGGCGCCGTGCGCCTGACGGCCCTTGACGAGGATGCGCATGTCGTTGACGGAGGCCATGGTGCCGCCGGGGCGGTAGGTGATCTTGCCGACCTCGGTCTGCGAGTTGATGTGCAGGCCGAAGACGACGTCGACTTTCGGGTCTTCCAGGACACCCTGCTTGACCATCATTTCAGCACCGCCCTCCTCGCCCTTGGGGACGCCTTCCTCCGCCGGCTGGAAGATGAACTTGACACTGCCCTTCAGGTCCTTCCGCATGGACGACAGCACTTCCGCCACGCCCATCAGGATGGCCACATGCGTGTCGTGGCCGCAGGCGTGCATGACGCCCACTTCGGCGCCGTTGTACTGGGCACGCACCTTGGAGGCGAAGGGCAGGGGCACCCGCTCGGTGACGGGCAGCCCGTCCATGTCGGCCCGCAGGGCCACCACGGGGCCGGGCCTGCCGCCGCGGAGGAGTCCCACCACCCCCGTGTGTGCGACGCCCGTCTTCACCTCCATGCCGAGGTCCTTGAGGTGTTTGGCGACGATGGCGGCGGTGCGGGTCTCTCGGTTGCCGAGTTCGGGATGCTGGTGGAAGTCGCGCCGCCAGGCGACGACACGGGGCTCCGCCTTGGCGGCGGCGGCGGTGATGGACTGGCGGAGGTCTGTCTGGCACTGGGCCGCCGTGGCGGCCAGCAGCGCGGCGGTGGAAAGGATGGTCCTCATGAACGTGGGGGTTGTATGGGAAATTTAAGCCTGCGGCACCAAAGATGCCTATTTTTTATTTTCTTTAGGGTCGCGCCCCTGTAGGGACGTCAGGCGGGGGTCCCTCGCTGGAGATCTTGGACGAATACAACCGGCAAACATGGATCTGGGCATGAGGGACAGGGTAGTCGTCGTGACGGGCGGCGCCAAGGGCATCGGGGCGGGCATCGTGCGGTCGCTCGCCGAGGAGGGGGCGGTACCTGTGGTCGTTGGCCGGAACGAGGCCGACAACCGGGAAGCCGTGCGCACCCTGGCGCCCGGCGGCAGTTGCGTGACGGCCGAACTCTCCGACCCCGAAGCCTGCCGCCGCGCCATCGACGAGGTCATGGCCCGCCACGGCCGCATCGACGGACTCGTCAACAACGCCGGCATCAACGACGGTGTGGGACTGGACGGGGGCTACGAACGCTTCATGGCCTCGCTGCACAGCAACCTCGTGCATTACTATCTGATGGTGCACCACGCGTTGCCGGCGCTGAAGGAGAGCCGCGGCGCCATCGTCAACATCGGCTCCAAGGTGGCCGAGACGGGCCAGGGCGGCACCTCGGCCTACGCCGCCGCCAACGGGGGACGCAACGCCCTCACCCGCGAATGGGCGGTCGACCTCCTCAAACACGGCATCCGCGTCAACTCGGTCATCGTGGCCGAATGCTACACACCCCTCTACGAGAAATGGGTCAAGACACTGCCCGACCCCGAGGGCACCCTCCAGAAGATCACCGATAAGATCCCGTTGGGAAAGCGCATGACCACCGCACAAGAGATCGCCGACATGGTCGTCTTCCTACTCTCGGAACGGTCGTCGCACACCACCGGGCAGATCGTGCACGTCGACGGGGGGTACACGCACCTCGACAGGGCCCTGCTCTGACCCTATCCCTGACAGAAACCCGCCGGAGCCCTGCATGGTGGCAACGGCACTTCACCAACCCTTACCAACAACCGACAGGATGGACAACCCCTCACATGCGAAAGCCGGCACCGGCGGCCGAAGCAACGGATATCTGCTCCCGATGGTGCTCGTCACCAGCCTCTTCTTCCTCTGGGGGATCTCCAACAACCTCAACGGCATCCTGATCCCGCATCTGCGCAAGGCGCTGCAGTTGACGAACATGCAGTCGACCTTCGTGGACACGGCCGTCTACCTCGCCTATTTCCTCGCGGCGATCCCGTCGGGAATGGTGCTGCGGCGCTTCGGCTACCGCAAGGGCATCATCGCAGGGCTCCTCGTCTTCAGCCTCGGGGCCTTCCTCTTCCTGCCCGCGGCCGACACGCGGCGCTACGAGGTGTTCCTCCTCGGCCTGTTCATCATCGGATGCGGGCTGACCCTCCTCGAGACGGCCGCCAACCCCTACGCGACGCGCCTGGGCGAACCCGCCGGGGCCACGGCACGCCTCAACCTGGCCCAGTCGTTCAACGGCCTCGCCGCCTTCCTGGCGCCGGTCATCGGCACCATGTTCATCCTCTCCGGCAAGGAGTTCACTGCGGCGGAGCTCGACGCCATGGGCGAGGCCGAGCGGCTGTCGTACCTGGCGGGAGAGGCCGCCTCCGTCAAGACCCCCTACCTGCTCCTCGGCGGCTTCCTCGTACTCGTCGCCATCCTCTTCGCCGTCACCCGGCTGCCCGAGTTCAGGGAAGAGGAGGGCACGGGCGGGGGCAGCCTCCGCGGGGCGTTGCGCCGCCCCCACCTCGCCTGGGCCGTCGTGGCGCAACTCTTCTACGTGGGGGCGCAGGTATGCGTCACCAGCTTCTTCATCCGCGCCGCCGTCGACGGCGGGGTCGACGAGAAGACGGCCGGCTACTACCTCGGCGTCTACGGTCTGCTCTTCATGGTCGGCCGCTTCGCCGGGACCCTCCTCCTCAACTTCACCCGGCCGCAGGCCCTCCTCAGTGTCTACGCAGCCGCCTGCATCCTCCTCAGCCTCGTGGCCGTCTACGCCGACGGTCGCTACGTCGTGCTCGCCCTCGGCGGCCTCGGCTTCTTCATGTCCATCATGTTCCCCACCATCTTCTCCCTCGGCATCGAAGGGCTCGGTGAAGACACCAAGCCCGGCTCCGCCCTCATCGTGATGTCCATCATCGGTGGCGCCATCTTCCCCGTCCTCATGGGCGACATCATCGACCGCAACGGCGACGACATCCGCTCCGGCTACGTCGTGCCCCTCGCCTGCTATGTCGTGGTGCTCTATTTCGGACTCCGCGGACACCGACAAAGGAAAGCCGCATGAAACGCTACGCCCTCGCCCTCGACCTCAAGGACGACCCCGTGCTGATCGCCGCCTACGAGGCCCACCACCGCGCCGTCTGGCCCGAGATCCTGGCTTCCATACACGACAGCGGCATCACCTCCATGGAGATCTACCGCATCGGCAACCGCATGTTCATGATCATGGAGACGACGGACGACTTCTCCTTCGATGCCAAGGCCGCAGCCGATGCCGCCAACCCGCGCGTGCAGGAATGGGAGGAACTGATGTGGAACTACCAGCAGGCCCTGCCCCTGGCGAAGCCCGGGGAAAAATGGATGTTGATGGAGCGGATCTTCCATTGTTGAGACACACGGGCAACCCCGTCATCCCTTCCACCGCTTCCTGCCATCACCTGATGGCCGCAATGAATCGCCGGATGTTCTCCGCGGCAGCCGCTCCCGAACCCGAGAAGTTGTTCACGACCACGGCGAACACATAGTCGCGCCCGTCGCGAGATCGAAGGTATCCGGCGTAGGAACGGACGCCGCCCATGGTGCCGCTCTTCATGCGGATGCCGTCATGCACGGGCATGGCCTTGTCGAACACCTCGAACCAGGGGCGGCTCCTGGCATACAGCAACGCACGTACCAGTGCCTCGGCTGCCACGCGGTTCGTGGGCGACAGACCGCTGCCATCGCTCAGCGAGAGCATCCGCGGGTCGACGCCCTTCGATATCCAGAACGAACGGAGGCGCTGCAGTCCGTCGGCGTAGGAGCCGTCACCGCCCGCCTGTCGGGATATCGACCGTACCATCGCCTCACCGAAGAGGTTGACGCTCTTCTGCAGGAAGGGATGCACTATGCTGTCGAGACCGGGTGATCGGATGGTCAGCAAGGGGGTGAGTTCGGACATCTTCGACGGGGGCCGACGCCAGACGGCCACCCCGCCCGTCGTTCCAAGCCTTCCCGCGAGTTGGTGAACGGTGAAAAGGTCGGGATCCATCACGGCGCCGGATATGCGAAAAACGGGACTGCAGCAGGGTACCGAGCCTTTGATCACCAGTGTGCGGGTCCCGGGCCTGAAATAGAGCACGGCCCTGTCGCCGCTGCCGACGGGGCCCGAGACGAGTCCGTTCTCGAACTCCTTTTCTTGCAGCAACGGGTCTGTCGAGACGATCCCGACGGGGTCGCCTTCGCGGCCACCCGGCCGCAACTGGAGCGTGTAGCGGTTCTCGTTCCAGTTCAGCGAGCCGTGACCCGCGCCGTAGTAGTTGCCGATGTCCTCCCACAGCCATCCATCGGGGATGGTCTGGGCGGGGAAAGCGTTGGCCAGGCCGGTGACGCCGCCCTTGAGGGTGGTGATCCCCACTTTGGCAAGCGCTTGTGCAAGGATGGCGGAGACGTTTTCCGGGGATGTCCCTGCAAAACGGTTGCCGCCCAGCGTGGGGTCGCCGCCGCCCCTGACGACGAGGGGGCCCTCCAGCACTCCGCCCGAGGGCTTGCCGGAGAGGAGGAACTCCGTCAGGTACCGGTAGTCGGTCCCCAGCAGCTCCAGGGCGGCGGCGGCGGTGAGCACTTTCTGGCTGCTGGCGGGCAGCAGACCGGCGCGACCGTTGCGGTCGAAGACGACCCTGCCCGTAGCGGCCTCCGCGACATGGATGCCGACGGACGCCGAGAAGAGCGACGGGTCGGAGGAGAAACGTTGCCATGCCGTTTCGAGTCGGGCCCTCAGGGCTGGGTCCTGCGGGTGGGCAACGATGGGCAGCAGGCAGGCGAGCATCGCCGCCAGGCCGCCGGCGATGCGGCCGGGAAAGTTGTTCTCAGTGGACGGCATATCGGATCTGTCTTGCAAAGCAAAGGATTTTCCACGGGGGGATGGCGGGGCGGCCTAGTTTTGCAGAGGCGTTCCCCGACGCAAACACCGCACACATGGACAACCGCAACACGTCCGTCTCCATCATCACCATCGGCGACGAGCTGCTGATCGGCCAGACGGTCGACACCAACAGCGCCTGGATGGCGCGCGCACTCAACGACATCGGCTTCTGGGTCCAGCGGCGGGTGGCCGTCGGCGACGAACGCGACGCCATCTGGCGGGCGCTCGACGAGGAGGCGGCGCAGTCGCGCGTGATCCTGATCACAGGGGGCCTGGGCCCTACGGCCGACGACATCACCAAGCCCGTCCTCTGCCAGTACTTCGGCGGGCGGATGGTCGTCGACGAGGGCGCCCTGGCCAACGTCCAGCATATCTTCCAGCTGCTGAACCGTCCGCTCATCGAACGCAACCTGAAGCAGGCGGAGGTGCCCGACGTCTGCACCGTCATCCCCAACCGCCGCGGCACCGCGCCGGGGATGTGGTTCGAGAAGGACGGAAGGGTCTTCGTGAGCATGCCCGGCGTGCCGCACGAGATGAAGGGCATGATGGAGGGGCATGTGCTCCCCGTCCTCGAAGAGCGGTTCCGGCCGACGCCCGTCGTGCACCGCACGCTGCTGACGGCGGGCATCGGAGAGTCGTTCCTGGCCGAACGCATCCGCGATTTCGAGTTGACGCTCCCCCGGAACATCAAACTCGCCTACCTCCCCAGCTACGGCATGGTGCGGCTGCGGCTGACGGGCCGCGGCGGTGATGCGCGCATGGAGGCCGAGTTGCAGGCCGAGTTCGACATGCTCAAGCAGCTTGTCACCGACGTGCTCGTGACGGACGAGGACAAGGGCCTGCCCCAGGTCGTCGGCGACATCCTCGACGGCCGCGGCCAGACGCTGTCCACGGCCGAAAGCTGCACCGGCGGCTACATCGGGCACCTCATCACCTCGGTGCCCGGCGCCAGCCGCTACTACCTGGGCGGCGCCGTCGCCTACGCCAACGACGTCAAGATGCGGCTCGCCGACGTACGCCCCGCGACGCTGGCCGCCCACGGCGCCGTCAGCCGAGAGACGGTCCTCGAGATGGCCCACGGCATCCGGCGGCGCACGGGCAGCGACTTCGCCATCGCCACCTCGGGGATCCTCGGCCCCGACGGCGGCACGCCCGAAAAGCCCGTCGGCACCGTCTGGGTAGGCCTCTCGGCAGAGGGACGTGAGGCCGCCAGCCATTTTCATTTCCGGTTCGACCGGCAGCGCAACGCCGAGCTCGCCGCCAACCACGGCCTCAACGCCCTCCGCAAGTTCATCCTGGCCTGAGGCCGCCAATCCACAGGCGTGCATAAGTAGGCAGGGCCGGGCTGGCGGACTTGTCCAAAAGCGCCTACCTTTGGCATGCGCCCTTCCCTGCCCGTGCGGGGAGGCGACGAGACTGCAAAAAAACGGATGATGGCACTGGTGGAAGTCGTGATGCCCAAGATGGGCGAGAGCATCATGGAGGCCACGATCCTCCGATGGCACCGCAAGCCGGGCGACTTCGTGCGCCAGGACGAACCGCTGATGGACATCGCCACCGACAAGGTCGACAGCGAAGTGCCCTCCACCGCCGAAGGCACCCTCGAGGAGGCCCTCTTCAGCGAGAACGACGTGGTGCCCGTGGGTGCCGTCATCGCCCGCATCCGGACGGCCGCCGAGCCCGTCGCCGACACGGGAACCGCCCCGAGCCCGGTGGCCATGGCAACGACGACCGAAGCCGAACCCGAAGCCGAAGCCGCTCCTCCGTCGGCCGAGACGCTCGCGATCCCCTACCAGCCTGCACAGGTGGACGTGCCACCGTCCCCCGGCAGCCGTTTCTACTCCCCACTGGTGATGAACATCGCCGCCAGCGAGGGCATCGGCATGGCCGAACTCGAGCGGATACCCGGCACGGGCGCCGAAGGACGGGTCACCAAGCGCGACATCCTCCAGTACGTACAGAACGGACGCACGTCCGCCGGCCAGCCCGCAGCCGACAGGCCCGTCGCACCGGCGGAGCCGCCCCCCGCGGCTTCCGTAGCGGCAGCCCCCGCCACAGGCGACGCCCCGGCCCCGCCGAAGCCCGCCGAGCCTCGTCGGGAAGCCCCTTCCGTGCCGGCCACCGGCAACGTCGAAGTGGTGGAGATGGACCGCATGCGGCGGCTCATCGCCGAGCACATGGTGCGCAGCAAGGCCACCAGCCCGCATGTCACCTCCTTCGCCGAGGCCGACGTCACCCCCATCGTGCAGTGGCGCGAACGGGTAAAGGCCGGCTACGAGAAGCGCGAGGGCGAACGCATCACCTACACCCCCGTCTTCATCGAAGCCATCGTCCACTGCCTCCGCAAGCACCCGCTGATCAACGCCAGCGTCGACGGCGACCGCATCCTCATCCGCCGCGACATCAACATCGGCATGGCCACGGCCCTGCCCTCGGGCAACCTCATCGTGCCCGTGATCCGCGGCGCTGACCAGCTCAACCTCATCGGACTGACACGGCAGGTCAACCGCCTCGCCCGTGACGCGCGCGACGGCAAGCTGCGGCCGGACGACACCCAGGGCGGCACCTTCACCTTCACCAACGTCGGCGGCTTCGGCAGCCTCATGGGCACCCCCATCATCAACCAGCCACAGGTGGCCATCCTGGCCGCAGGCGCCATCCGCAAAAGGCCCGTGGTGATCGAAACACCCGAGGGCGACAGCATCGGCATCCGACATATGATGTTCCTGTCCATGAGCTACGACCACCGCATCATCGACGGGGCCCTGGGCGCCACCTTCCTCAACGACCTGGTCAAGACGCTCGAAGCCTTCGACACCTCCCGCACCCTCTGAAGGACGGACCCGCCGCCGTACACCCCAGACGGGGCGCCGGTCCCGACCACAGGGAGCATCCCGACAGAACCCGAACCCGCACATCCATGAGAAGACTGCTCGCCCTACTCCTCCTGTGCCCCCTGGCGGGCGCCGGCCAGGAACTCTCCTACTACCTGCCGCAGGGTGTCGCCTACGACCCCGCCATCCCCACGCCCGAGAAGGTCGTCGGCCACCACGTGGGCGAGTGGCATGTCACCCATGACCGGATCGTGCAGTACATGCGCGCCGTCGACCAGGCCTCCGCCAGGGTCACCCTGACAGACATCGGCACCACCTATGAAGGACGCCCGCAGGTCGTGCTCACCATCACCTCCCCCGCCAACCACGCCCGCCTCGAAGCGCTCCGCCAAGAACACCTCAAACTCTCACAACCCGCCGTCTCCCCATCCGTCAATACCGAGGCGATGCCCGTCGTCGTCTGGATCGGCTGCAGCATCCACGGCAACGAGTCGAGCGGCGCCAACGCCGCCCTGCTGGGCGCCTACCACCTCGCCGCAGCGACAGGTCCCGAGGTCGACGCCCTGCTCGACCGCACCGTCATCCTCCTCGACCCGTCGTTCAACCCCGACGGGCTGCAGCGCTTCTCCACCTGGGTCAACAGCCACAAGAGCCTCACGCCCGTGAGCGACCCCAACGCCCGCGAATTCAACGAGGCATGGCCCGGGGGACGCTTCAACCACTACTGGTTCGACCTGAACCGCGACTGGCTGCCGGCGCAGCACCACGAAAGCCGGAACCGCCTCAAGGTGTTCCACGACTGGAAGCCCAACATCCTCACCGACCACCACGAGATGGGCACCAACGCCACCTTCTTCTTCCAGCCCGGCGAGCCCGCCCGCGTCAACGCCAACACCCCGAAACGCAACCAGGAACTCACCGCCGAGATCGCCACCTACCACGCCCGCCACCTCGACCGCATCGGTTCGCTCTACTTCACCAAGGAGGGCTACGACGACTTCTACTACGGCAAGGGCTCCACCTACCCCGACGTGAACGGCGGTGTCGGCATCCTCTTCGAACAGGCCAGCTCGCGAGGCCACCTGCAGGAGAGCGCCAACGGCCCCCTCTCCTTCCCCTTCACCATCCGCAACCAGTTCACCACCATGCTCTCGACGCTCGACGCGGCGCGGAACATGCGCAGGAAACTGCTCGACTACCAGCGCGACTTCTACCTCGACGCGGCCCGTGAGGCCGCCGCCTCACCCGTCAAGGCCTATGTCTTCGGCGACCCCCGCGACCCGCAGCGCACCACCGCCATGGTGTCGATGCTCCTCCGGCATCAGATAGAGGTGCACAGCCTCAAGGCCGACCTCACCGCGGGGGGCACCGCCTTCCCGGCAGGCCGCAGCTATGTCGTGCCCACGGCACAGCCGCAGTCGAAACTCATCAAGTCGATCTTCGAGCGCAACACGAAGTTCGAGGACAGCCTGTTCTACGACATCTCGGCATGGACCATCCCGCTGGCGATGGGCATCCCCTTCGCCGAACTGCCCGCCTGGAATGCCGACCAGCAGTCGGCCCACCGTGTCAGCCGCACCGTCACCGGCTACACCGAGGTGGAGCGGGGTGCCTATGGGTATGTCCTCGACTGGCGCGCTTACAACGCCCCCGCCGCCCTGTACCACCTGCAGTCGAAGGGGCTGCTCACCAAGGTGGCCACCACCCCCTTCAGCAGCGGCCCGACGGCCTTCGGCCATGGCGACATCTTCGTGCCCGCCTTCAACCAACCCATCCCCCCCGAGGCGGTGCACGCCGCGGTGAAGGAGGCGCAGGCGCTGGCGCAGGTCGGCTTCACGGCCGTGACGAGCGGACTCTCGACGGCGGGTGTCGACCTGGGCAGCAGCAGCCTCCCCGCCGTACGCAAGCCCGTCGTGATGCTCTTCGCCGGTCCGGGCACCTCCCCCACCGACGTCGGTGAGATCTGGCACCTCTTCGACCAGCGGTACGGCATGCCCGTCAGCCTCGTCGAGGTGGAAACCTTCAACCGCATCGACCCGTCGAAGTACACCGTCATCATCATGCCGGGCGGCAGCTACGCAGGGCTGGGCAAGGAGGGGCAGGAGAAGCTGCGCGCCTGGGTGGCGCAGGGCGGCACCCTGGTGGCCACGGAGGATGCCGTGCAGTACCTCTCCAACGCCGGACTGACGAAGGTCGCCTTCCGCAAGGACGGCCTGCGTGAGGACAGCGCAGCCCTGCGGCCCTACGAGGGCCGGACGGACGACCGCCGCGCCGTCGACATGCCCGGCAGCATCTTCGAGGCCGGCCTCGACCTCACCCATCCCCTCGCCTACGGATACACAAGGCCCACGATGAGCCTGTTCAAGAGCAACAACCTCTTCATGGAGCGGAGCCGCTCGGCCTACAACACGCCCGTGCGCTTCACCGAGCGGCCGCTGCAGGCGGGCTACCTGCACCGCCGGTTCGCCAGGGCCGCCCCCGGGGCCGCCTCCGTGAACGTCGACGCCATCGGCCGCGGCCGTGTCGTGTCGATGACCGAAAACCCCAACTTCAGGGCCTTCTGGTACGGCACCAACCGCCTCCTCATGAACGCCGTCTTCTTCGGCGGCATCATCGAGGCGAGGTGAGGCCGGCAGCCCGGCAGGCATCGTCACAACCCCGACCCCATGCATATCCACATCACCGCCACAGCCCTCGCCACCGTCCTGCTCAACTCCTGCCTGCTGGGGGAGGGTGACGGCGCAGGCGAACGCCCCTTCCAACCCGCCTTCCGGCTCATCCCCTCCGACACCTTCCACTTCCGGTCCTTCGTCGACTGCAACATGGCCGAGGCCTGGGTCGGCGACACCTTCCGCATCTTCCCCGGCAAGAACGGCGAAGACCCCCTCTGGGGATACGCCGAAGACCTGAAGTTCGCCGACGGACGACATGCCGACGAGGCCTTCCTCACCCCCTTCGAAGCCTTCCAGCGGCCCCTCCTCCCCGCCAATGCCAAGCCCGGCACGCCGGGTCTCCACGGCGCCGTCTGGTTCGAGACGGTCTACCAGGACGCGCGCGACAGCAGCGGACGGACGCTCTACGCCCTCTACCACAACGAGAACTACCCCGAGACCCTCCCCTACGACAGCCTGACGGGAGAGGGCTACATCGAAAAAGACTGGCCACAGGGCCTCAAGGGGCCCGGCTCCAAGGCCGCCGTCTGCCGCATCGGCATCATGCGCTCCCGCGACGGCGGACATAGCTGGACGGACCGCGGCATCATCCTCGAAGACCTCCAGCCCCGGATGATCCTCAAACCCCACAACAAATCCAACACCTTCCCCGGCGGGGTGGGCGACCCCTCGGCCGTCGCCAGCGGCGACCACCTCTACGTCTTCTACGGCGAGTACGGCTACCCCGGGCGCTACGAGGCCGACCGCTACAGTCCCGATACCGAATGGAGCGGCCAGTGCATCAGCGTGGCGCGCATCGCCCTCAAAGACCTCGACGAGCCCCGCGGAAAGGCCAGGCGGTGGGACGGCAAGGCCTTCGCCGCCCCGTGGGACGGCATCGGCAAACCCGTGGCCGCGCTCCAGATCCCGAGGGCAGAAGGCGGCGGACCGGCCTCCGACTCGGCCGGCGCCTTCCACTGGGGCCCCTCCGTCAGCTGGAACACCTACCTCGAATGCTGGGTGATGCTCATGGGCAAGGTCATCGGCCCCTCCTGGAAAGGCCACCAGGTCCACATCTCGTTCAACCGCCACAAGGACCTGGGCGTGGCCATGCGGTCACAGGACTGGACGAAGCCGCAGCTCCTCTTCGAAAGGCCGGGCTACAACCTCTGGTACCCGTCGCTCCAGCCGATGGACAACGAAGAGGACGTCCGCGAGCGTCGCACCTCCCTGAAGCTGGGCCGCAGGGCCCGCCTGTTCATCAAGAACATCCCCGCACGGCCGACCGAATACCTCTCGATGCACATCGTCGAGTTCTCCCGATGATCGCCCAACCGCGGCTCCGGACCGCAGCGCGCCTGCCGGCGCTGGCCGGGGCGGCCCTGGCCGTGTGGCTGTTCCTCTCCGAGCGCGGCCTCTGGCTCGACGAGGCCTCGCTGGGCCTCAACCTGCTGGAACGTAGCGCGGCCGGGCTGCTGCGACCCCTCGACCACGGCCAGGCGGCCCCCCTCCTCTACCTGCTGGCCGCCAAGGCCGCGGCCACCGTCATGGGCCCCTCCGCCCTGTCGCTGCGGCTGCCCTCGCTCCTCGCCTTCCTCCTCACGGTCACGCTCTTCGACGGCATCCTGCGCCGGACGCTCCGCACGCCGGCCGCACGCATCGTCGGCATGTCGCTCCTCTGCTTCAACCTCATGCTCCTGCGCTATACCGGCGAGCTGAAGCAGTACATGACGGAGACGATGGTCTGCGTATGGATAACGGCGCTGGTCATCCGCTACCTGGACAGGGGCGGGTTGCGGCCGCTGCCGCTCCTCGCGGCGGGACTGCTGGGCATCCTCCTCTCGCACACCGCCGCCCATTTGCTGGCGATGGCGGGATGCATGATGCTGGTGCAAGGCGCTCGAACGTGCGACCCCCGCATCCTGCGCGCAGCCCTGGCCTGCGGCCTCTGCTGGCTGGCGGCACTCGCCGGCTACTACCTGCTCTACGTCCGCGACCATCCCGCACAGGCCTTCTTCATGCAGTACTGGGAGCGGGCCGGCGGCTTCGGTCCGGACGACCCCTTCGGGCCCGCCTCGGCCCGCTACCTGGCCCGGAAACTCGAACTCATGCGCAACGCGAAGAACATCTTCCATGTGCCCGTCAGATGGGTCAACCTCACGCTGCTGCTGGTGCCGCTGGCAGCCTGGCTGGCCGGGACGGCACCCAGGAGCCGCCACCTGCTGCTGCTGCCCCTCCCGCTGGTACTGCACCTGCTCCTGTCGTACCGCCATGTCTACCCCTTCGACATCCGCCTCACCCTCTACCTGCTGCCCCTCGCCATTCTGGCCCTGGCCTTCGGACTGGACCGGATGCTGCTGGCGGCGGGGCTGGGCGGCAACCGGGCCGGCTGGCTCGCCATCGCCCTCTGCCTCTGGCAGGGTGATGTCTTCCGCAGACGCCACCTCCCCGTCCGCAGCGAGGAACTTAAGCCCGTGGCGGAGGCGGTGAGCCGCCGTATCCAGCCAGGGGAACGGCTATGGATGAACCCCGACGCCCGCTACGCCTACCGCTTCCACATCCTCACGGAAGCCTTCGCCTTCGACAGCAGCCAGGTGCTGACGGGACGCCCACCCCTGGGCGCGACAGGCTCCTATGCCGAACAGGTGGCCGCCCTGGACGCCGACACCTGGGTGCTGCTGACACACCTCAAGGAAGGAGAGGTCAGACACCTGCTCGGCGAACTCACCGCCCATGGCCTCCGGGTGACCGACAGCATCCATGCCCACCAGGCCTGGGCCTACCGCCTCACACGCAGGCCCTGACGACCCCGTTGGGCCTGCAGCCGCCAAGGGCCTATCTTTGCCGCATGGCCGGCGACCCCACCTCCCCTCTCCTGCTCTACTCCGACGGCAACGGCAACATCTTCGAAGACGACACGCTCCTCGCCGTCGGCCGCAGCGGATGGGATGCCGGTCCCGTCGACCAGGCCGACTGGATCGCCCTGCCGGAGGGCGGCTGCCTCTACGAACTGCCCGGCCGCCGGGCCATCGGCCTCGACGTGCGGACCGGCGAGATGCGGCTCTGCGAAAAAGGCTGGGCCGTGGCCGCCTTCATACCGCCCGCCCATACGGGCCTCCTCCTCGCCGCCTACGAGACCCTGCCCGACGCACCCACCCTGCCCCTGTTCTGCTACACGGCCGCCGGCTGGAGCCGCGGCGTTCTCCAGGTGGCTGCGCTGCGCATCGAGAACGACATCCGACAGGAAGCCCCCGGCTTCGACGATAACCGCATCGCCGCCGGACTCGAACATATCGTGAAGGCCTACCCCGACAACCGGCTCGTCCGCCACCTGGCCGACAACTGCTGCCGCACCTACAACTGCCCCGCCGCCCGCAACCTGTTCATGGGCAGATGGGAATGCCCCGTCCCCACCTCCCCCGCCTGCAACGCCAACTGCATCGGCTGCATCTCTTTCCAGCCGGAAGAGGAACCCATCCCCTCGACGCAGGACCGCCTCAACTTCCGCCCCACGGCCGAAGAGATCGTCGAATTCACCGTCCCACACCTCGAGACGGCCCCCTTCCCCATCGTCAGCTTCGGACAGGGCTGCGAGGGCGAACCCCTTCTCATGTGGGAGACCATCGCCGAAGCCATCCGGCAGATCCGCCGCCATACCGGCAAAGGCAGCCTCAACATCAACACCAACGGGTCGAAGCCGGAAGCCGTCGACGCCCTCTGCCGCGCCGGGCTCGACTCCATCCGCGTCAGCACCAACTCGGCCCGGAAGCACATCTACGAAAGCTATTACCGCCCCAACAACTACGCCTTCGAAGACATCGTCGAGAGCCTCCGCGTCGTGCGCCGACACGGCGGATGGAGCTCCATCAACTACTTCACCTTCCCCGGCATGACCGACACCGAGGCCGAATACGAAGCCCTGCGGACCCTCATCCGCGAGACCCGCCTCAACATGATCCAGTGGCGGAACTTCAACATCGACCCCGACTGGTACCTCGGCCGCATCGGCGTCACCGACACCGGCGAGGCCTACGGCATCCGGACCGTCATGGACGAGATCCGCAGCGAGTTCCCGGACATCCGGTACGGCTATTTCAACCCGCCCATCGAAAGGATACGGGGCGACTACGACCGCGACTACGCCCGCCATCCCTGAGGCCGGCGTCCTCCGCATTTAAGAGGACCCTAACATCCCCTTCCTTACTTTTATCGCAAACACCCGTCATGCGCCGCTCCGAATCGGACAAGAACGCCAGGGCCGGCACCCTCACCGGCCTCGTCTGCGGGACACTGCTGTTCCTCGCGCTGATCATCTCCTGGACACCGCCGGCACCGGCGGAGCCGCCCGCCGAAGCGGGGATGGAGGTGAATCTCGGCGACGGCGACGAGGGCATCGGCGAGGAACCCCCGCTGTCGCCCCTGGCACCGGGCGCCGAAGCCGAAGACGCGGCGGCGAAGGCCCCGAAAGTGCCCGAAATGCCCACGGAACCCGTCAAGGAGGTGGAGACGGACGACAAGGACCAGGAGGCCCCTCCCGTCGTGGCCCCAAAGCCCAACCCCAAGCCCGACCCGAAACCCGTCCCGCCGCCGAAGACAACGCCCAAGCCCGTGCCGAAGACCCGCGAGAAGCCGGCCGACATCGTCAAGCCCGACCCGGCGCCCAAGCCCAAGGTGCTCTACACGGGCGGAGGGCGCGAGCCCAGGGGCGGCAACGAGGCCGACAGTTGGAACGACAGCAAGGGGCAGGGGGTGAGGGGCGGCCGGGGCGACCAGGGCCGGCCGGGCGGCGATCCCGCCTCCGACAACTACGAAGGCGGTGGCGGCCGCAACGGCGTGACGATCACCAAGGGGCTCTCGGGTCGGCGTATCACCCGGTTCCCGTCGTTCGAGGATGAGTTCAACGAGAACGCCAAGGTGGCCGTGGACATCCGCGTGGACGCCAACGGCAACGTCACCTCGGCCGTCTTCCAGCCCAAGGGCTCCACCACCAACGACGTGGCCCTGCGCACCATCGCCGTCAACAAGGCCCGGCAGCTCCGCTTCAACGGTCAGGCCGACGGCCCCGAGACCGACCTCGGCACCATCGTCTTCCAGTTCAAAGTGCGCTGACCCGTCCGGCATACCTTTGCCGCCAGCCCCGCGCGGACATGACCTACGAAGAGACCCTGGCCTTCCTCTACGACCGGCTGCCCATGTTCAGCCGCGTCGGGGCCGCGGCCGTGAAGCCCGGCCTCGACAACATAGAAAGGCTCTGCGAACGGCTTGGCGACCCCCATCGGGCCTTCCCCTGCATCCACGTGGCCGGCACCAACGGCAAGGGCTCCGTCAGCCACCTCCTCGCGGCCGTCCTGATGGCGAGCGGCCACCGGACGGGACTCTACACCTCGCCGCACCTGCGCGACTTCCGCGAACGCATCCGCGTCGACGGGATGATGGTGCCGGCCGAAGCGGTCGTCGCCTTCACCGAAGACATACGGCCCGCCATCGACAGCCTCTCGCCCTCGTTCTTCGAGATCACGGTGGCCATGGCCTTCCGGCATTTCGCCCAGGCGGGCGTGGACGTCGCCGTGGTCGAGACAGGCCTGGGTGGACGGCTCGACAGCACCAACATCGTCGTGCCGGAGGTCTCGGTCGTCACCAACATCGGATGGGACCATATGAACCTGCTGGGTGACACGCTGCCCGCCATCGCGGCCGAGAAGGCCGGCATCATCAAGCCCGGCGTGCCGGTCGTCCTCGGCGAGCCCGAGGCGGAGACGCTGCCCGTCTTCGAACGGAAGGCGCGGGAGATGGGTGCCAGCCTCACCCTCGCGACGGCGCAGCGCCGCATCCTCCGGTCAGCGGCCGTCGGCCGGCAGCGGGAGGTCGTCACGGAGGACCGCGACGGACGGGTCGACACCTGGACCCTCGACCTGGCGGGCGCCTACCAGGAACGCAACCTGCTGACGGTGCTGGCGACGGTCGACCGCCTGCGCGACCGCGGCTGGCGCATCGACGAGGCCGCCCTGCACGAGGGGCTCCGGCGGGCCGCCGCCGTCACGGGACTGCAGGGTCGTTGGCAGACGGTCCGGACACGTCCCCGCATCGTGCTCGACGTCGCCCATAACGAGCCCGGCATGTGGGAACTGCTGCGGCAGCTCGCCGACACCCGTTTCGGGAGACTCCACGTGGTGGCCGGCATGGTGCGCGACAAGGACGTGGAGGCCGTCCTCCGGCTCCTGCCCCGGGAGGCCGTGTACCATTTCACCCGAGCGGCCATCCCCAGGGCGATGCCCGAGGGGGAGTTGCGCGAACGGGCCGCTGCCCTGGGGCGCTTCGGCAAGGCCTATCCCGACGTGGACGCGGCCCTGACGGCGGCCCTGGCGGCGGCCGGCCCCGACGACCTGGTCCTGGTCTGCGGCAGCGTATTCCTGGTGGGCGAAGTGGACGCCGAGCGTTACGCCGACGACTGACGAAGCATCAGAACCTCATCTCGCCCAGCGCCTCGAGGGCGTAGAAGAGGGCGGTGCAGTGCATGCTCTGGATGATCTCGTTGCGGCGGAGCATGCCCTTCACCTCGTCGAGGGTGAAGAGGTGCACCTCGATGTCCTCGTTGTCGTCGAGGTGCTGCGGGGCCGTCAGGACACCTCCCGTGGCGAGGTAGAAATGCATCCAGTTGCTGAGGGTGGAGGGGTTGGCGGAGGTCCGGCCGAGGTACCGGAAGTCGGCGAACGCATAGCCCGTCTCCTCGAGGAGTTCGCGGGCGACGGCCGTTTGCGGGTCCCTGTCCTCGGGGTCGATGCAACCGCCGGGGATCTCGAACTGGGTGAGTCCGATGGCGTGTCGGTACTGCCGTTCGAAGATGAAGCGCCCGTCGGCCGTCAGGGCCACGGCCGTCACCCATTCGGGGAACTCGTAGACGTAGTAGGGGTCCACCAGCTTCCCGTCGGGCCGCTGGCACACGTCCTTCCGGATGCGGAACCAACGGTCGGTGAAGAGCAACTCGGAGCGCAGGGTCTTCCATTCCATGGTCGCGGGTTCAAGGGGTCACGGGTACGGTCAGGCGAAGGGCCGGTGTCACCATCCCATCCGTTCGCGGAGGGCGCGGACCTGGGCGACGTGGTGACGGCCATGCCAGGCGTACATGCCGGCCATCTCCCGGACCGATATCTCGCGCTGCTGTTCGGGGTGGAAGACGGTGCGCGACCATTGGGCGTCGTCGAGCCGGTCCAGCAGGGCATGCCAGCGCCGGTGGAGCGCATGGAGGAGGGTGAGGGAGACGTTGATGGGTACGGTGTCGTTGTCGGGCAGGCGGGCCCAGGCGTCCTGGTCGTAGGGTTTGATGACGGGGCGGTCCTCGGTGAGGGCCAGTCGGCATCGGACATAGGCGTTCATGTGGCTGTCGGCCACGTGGTGGACGAGCTGGCGGAGGTCCCACCCGCCATCGCGGTAGGGTGTGGCCAGCTGGTCGGCGTCGAGGTCGAGGATCGACTGCTCGAGGAGGGTCGGCAGGTGGCGGATGTCGGCCAGGGCGCCTTCGAGGTCGGCTGGCGCAGGTCCGATGGGCTGGTGTTTGCCGATGGGGTAGCGCGGGTCGGACATGGGGGTCACTTGACGATCTCCAGGAGTTCCACTTCGAAGATGAGGAGGGAGCCGCCGGGGATCTTGTCACCTGCGCCCTGTTCGCCATAGCCGAGGGTGTAGGGGATCCAGAAGCGGTAGAGCGAGCCCGTCTTCATGAGTTGTACGCCTTCCGTCCAGCCGCGGATGACGCCGTTGAGGGGGAAGGTGGCCGGTTCTCCGCGGTCGCGCGAGCTGTCGAAGAGGGTGCCGTCGAGGAGTGTGCCGACATAGTGCACTTTGACGGTGTTGGTATCGGCGGGCGAGGGGCCTGTGCCTTCCCTGATGACCTCATACTGGAGGCCGCTGGGGGTGGTCTTGACGCCGGGCTTTTTGGCGTTCTGGGCGAGGAAGCCGTTGCAGGCGTCGATGTTGGGCTGGATCTTGCGGCGGCCGAGCTGCTGGAGTTGTCCGCGGATGACCATGTCGGCCTGTTCCGGCGTGAGGATCGTCTGACCCTTGAGGACGTCGGAGAAGCCGCGGCCCAGGGCGGAGCTGTTGACCTGGGCGATGCCCTGCTGTTTGAAGAAGTTGCCGTCGAGCATGCCGATGGCGTAGCTGAGGCTGTCGATGGGGGTCTTGAGGGCGAGGGGTGGGGCGGTGGCGGGCTTGGGGGCCGGCTTGACGGCGGGTTTGGGGGCGGGTTTGCCCGGGCTGGCCGGCTTCTGGGCGGCGGCGGCGAGGAGTCCGCAGGAGAGGACGGCGGTGGCGAGGATTCTCTTCATGGGAAGGTCGGGTTTTTTGGGGTCGGGCGAAGGTACGTCAGGGCGGGGTAACGGCTGCGGGCCTGTCAGTCTTCGCGCATCTCATGCCCGGTGAGGTGGATGAACACGTCTTCGAGGCTGGCGGCCCTGACGGCCTGTGTGCGGACGAAGCCGGTGCTGACGAGGGCGTCGATCATGGCGACGGGGCTGTCGATGGCGATGATGCGGCCCTGGTCGAGGATGGCGACCCTGTCGCAGAGCATCTCGGCCTCGTCCATGTAGTGGGTGGTGAGGATGACGGTGGTGCCCTGGTCGCGGATGCGGCGGATGAGTTCCCAGAGGTTGCGGCGCGCCTGCGGGTCGAGGCCGGTGGTGGGCTCGTCGAGGAAGATGATGCGTGGGCTGTTGACGAGGGTGGTGGCGATGGAGAACCGCTGTTTCTGGCCGCCGCTGAGCGATTTGTAGCGGCTGCGGGCCTTGTCTTCGAGGTTGACGAGGCGGAGGAGTGCGAGGGGGTCGGCGCGTCGGTTGTACAGGCCGTTGAAGAGGTCGATGAGCTCGAGGAGCGACAGTCCGGGGTAGTAGCCGGAGGCCTGCAGCTGCACGCCGATGCGGGCTTTGATGCGGGGGGCGTCGGTGTCGATGGAGAGGCCGTCGATGAACACTTCGCCGGAGGTCTTGGGGCGGAGGGTCTCCATGATCTCGAGGGTGGTGGACTTGCCGGCGCCGTTGGGCCCCAGGAGGCCGAAGATCTCGCCCTGGCGGACGTCGAAGCTGATGCCGCGGACGGCTTCGGTGTCGCCGTAGCGTTTGACGAGGTCTCTGACGCGGATGACGGGGGTGTCCATGGGGGGCGGGGTTCAGGGGGCGGAGGCGAGGCATTCGTCGAGTTCGGCCATCATGCCTTCGGAGCCGGCGTAGAAGGGCGTGCGCTGGTGGAGGTCGGCGGGGACGATGTCGAGGATGCGGCGGTTGCCGTCGGTGGCCCTGCCGCCGGCGACCTCCATGATGAAGGCGAAGGGGTTGCACTCGTACATGAGCCGCAGCTTGCCGCCGGGCTTGTCGATGGTGCCGGGATACATGAAGATGCCGCCCTTGATGAGGTTGCGGTGGAGGTCGGACACCATGCTGCCGATATAGCGCTGGGTATAGGGGCCGCCGTCGGCCTTCTCCTTGCGCTGGCAGCGCTGGATATAGGCCTGGACGCCGGGGCCGTAGCGGAAGAAGTTGCCGTGGTTGACGGAGTAGATGCGGCCATGCCGGGGGCAGCGGATGTCGGGATGGCTGAGGGTGAACTCGCCGATGGACGGGTCTAGCGTGAAGCCGTTGACACCGCGGAGGGTGGCGTAGACCATCATGGTGGAGGAGCCGTAGACGACGTAGCCGGCGGCGACCTGGCGGACGCCGGGCTGGAGGAAGTCGGCCCGGCTGACGGGCCCTCCGACGGGCGAGAGGCGGCGGTAGACGGCGAAGATGGTGCCGATGGACACGTTGACGTCGATGTTGCCGCTGCCGTCGAGCGGGTCGAACATGACGACGTACTTCGACTGGTTGCTGACGGGGTCGTCGAAGGCGATGTAGTCGTCGATCTCCTCGCTGCCGATGCCTGCGCAGCTGATGCCGTGGCGGAGGACGCCGGCGAACTGCTGGTTGGCGTAGACGTCGAGTTTCTTGACATCCTCGCCCTGGACGTTGACGATGTCGGCATCGCCGAGGATGTCGACGAGGCCGGCCTTGTTGACCTCCACGTTGACGCGCTTGGCGGCGAGCCCGATGTCGCGCAGGAGGTTGGAGAGCTCGCCGGTCGCGTGGGGGAACTGCCGCAGCTGGCGGATCGTGAATTCGTCGAGTGTCTGTACGTTGCGGTTGGTCATGGGTTCGGCGGTTGCCGTTCAAAGGTAGTCGAATGGCGGACCGTCCGGAAGGGGGGCGGGCCTCACATCACGACGTAGTCGCCGGCCGGCGTGACGGCCACCACGGGGAGCCTGCGGGTCGCCTCGAAGACCTCGTAGGCGCGCTTGAGGCGCTGCTCGAAGCCGCGGATGGAGGGGTTCTCGCGCATGACCCCTTCGAGGAACTCGACGCTGCGGGGGACGCTGTAGCGGACGGGATAGATATGCACGGGGATGTAGTCCTGGCCTGCGTTATGGGCATGGAGGGCCAGGATGTAGAGTTCCTCTATCTGCGGGTCGGTGATGGGGATGCAGCCGGTCGTGACGCAGCTGCCGTGGATGTAGATGTCGCTCCCCGGCTGCAGGGAGTCCGACAGGATCCGGTCGGACGCGTTGGGGTAGTTGATGCCGAGCGACAGGTGGTAGGTGCTGTTGGGCCGGAAGTCGTTGATGTAATAGAAGCCCTCGGGCACCTGGTAGTCGCCCTCCATGCGCTTGGGGCCGAGGGTCCCTGCCAGGGCGCAGACACGGTAGGCTTTGAAGAGCCGGTAGGGCTGGGTGGGTTCGTCCCGTATCCAGACCTCCAACTCGCTGTCGTACTTGAAGGAGCGGATGTAGATGTTGCGGGCGGGCCATCCGAGCCCCTTGGCACGGAACTGGGCGCGGAGCGTGTCCTCCTTGCGGCGGAAGACGTCGGAGACCTTGCCGAAGGATTTCTGGTAGTCGAGGAAGGAATTCTGGGCGGTGGCCGGGAGGCCGGCAAGCAAGGCTGCCAGGAGGCGCAGGATGGCGAAGAGGCGGCCGGGGGTCGACCGCTGACGGGTGGGGTGTGCCATCTGGTTTTCCATCGGCTGGACGTTTACGCAAGATACGGAAAGCGGGGGATACCAACCAGTAGTCAAAGGTTGCCCCGCAGTTCCTGTTCCCGCTCGAGGGCCTCGAAGAGGGCTTTGAAATTGCCTTTCCCGAAGCTCCGGGCGCCCTTGCGCTGGATGAACTCGTAGAAGAGCGTGGGCCTGTCCTCCACCGGCCGGCTGAAGATCTGCAGCAGGTAGCCCTCCTCGTCGCGGTCCACCAGGATGCCGAGTTCGCGCAGGGGTTCGATGTCCTCGTCGATGGCGCCGACCCTGCCGGAGAGTTCGTCGTAATAGGTGTCGGGCACGCGGAGGAATTCGAGGCCGCGGCCGCGCAGGGCCCTGACGGTGCCTACGATGTCGTCCGTGGCCATGGCCACGTGCTGGACGCCCTCGCCGCCGTAGAAGTCGAGGTATTCCTCCACCTGCGACCTCCGCTTGCCCTCGGCGGGCTCGTTGATCGGGAATTTCACGTATCCGTTGCCGTTACTCATCACCTTGCTCATGAGCGCCGAGTACTCGGTGGAGATGTCGTTGTCGTCGAAGGTGAGGATGTTGCGGAAGCCCATGACCTCCTCGTAGAAGCGCACCCATGGGTCCATCATGCCCCATCCGACGTTGCCGACGCAGTGGTCGACATGCAGGAGGCCCGTCTCGGCGGCCTGGTAGTCGGGCCGCTCCCATGTCCGGAAGCCCGGCAGGAAGACGCCCTGGTAGTCCTTCCGCTCGACGAAGAGGTGGACGGTGTCGCCGAACGTATGGATGCCGCTGACGACGACGCGCCCCTGTTCGTCCTCTCGGACCTCGGGAGCCAGGAAGGACCGGCCGCCGCGTGCGGTGGTCTCCTGCCAGGCGGCGGTGGCGTCGGGCACGCGGAGGGCGATGGTGCGGATGCCGTCGCCATGCCGGTGCAGGTGGTCGGCCATGGCGCAGGTGCCGCGCAGCGGGGTGGTGAGGACCAGCGTGATGCGGTGCTGACGGAGGACGTAGCTGGCCCTGTCGCGCAGGCCCGTCTCGGGACCGGCATAGGCGAGGGGCTGGAAGCCCATGACCGAATGGTAGTAGTGGGCCGCCTGGCGGGCGTTGCCGACGATGTACTCGATGTGGTCGGTGCCTTCGAGCGGGAGGAAGTCCTGTACGGATGCGGCCTGACGGGCCATCGCGGATGGTATCACCATGGGGTGTGTTTTTGCCGTATGATCGAAATGGGGAAGGGGCCGGCGAGGCATGGGTGAAGGGCTATGCCTTCGACATGGCGAGCACCTCCATCAGGAGGCAGTAGGCGTGGCGCTCGTCGTAGAAGCGCTTGCGGGGGTAGTCGGGCCTCATGCAGCAGCAAAGATAGGCAGGATGCGGGGATTCGGAAGCATGTCGGCCCGGTTCGCTATCTTCACGCCCCAACGGAACGAACATGAAAAGGATCGGCATCCTGGGTGGTGGCCAGCTCGGCCGGATGCTGCTGCAACAGGCCGCCAACTACCCCTTGGAGACCTGGGTGATGGAGTCCGACCCCGACTGTCCCGCCGCAGGCCTCTGCCACCATTTCGTGAAGGGGGACATCCGAGACCCCGACGACGTCGTCGCCTTCGGCCGCCAGGTGGACGTCCTCACCATCGAGATCGAACACGTGAGCCTCGAAGGGCTGCAGGCCCTGGAGGCCGAGGGAAGGACCGTCCTCCCCAACAGCCACGCCCTGGGCATCATCCGCGACAAGTCGCTCCAAAAGGCCTTCTACGCCGAACACGGCATCCCCACCGCCCCCTTCCGCATCATCGAAGGGATGGCCGGGTTGCACCGCAACCTCGACTTCCTCCCGGCCGTCCAGAAGCTGGCCACCGGCGGGTACGACGGCAGGGGCGTGCAGATCCTGCGCACGGAGGCCGACCTGTCGAAGGGATTCGACGCCCGCAGCGTGCTCGAGAAACTCATCCCCGTCCACAAGGAAGTGGCCGTCATGGTCGCCATCGACGCGGCGGGCCGACAGACGGTGTACCCCGCCGTCGAGATGGTCTTCGACCCCCTGCTGAACCTGCTCGACATGCAGGTATGTCCGGCGGACCTGTCCGAGGCGGAGGGCTGGAAGGCGGAGGCCGTGGCCCTGTCCGTCGCCCGCAACCTCCGGTCTCCCGGACTCTTCGCCGTCGAACTGCTCCTCGACGCCGCCGGCAACGTCTACGTCAACGAGACGGCCCCCAGGGTGCACAACAGCGGCCACCACAGCATCGAGGGCAACCACTGCTCGCAGTTCGACATGCTCCTCCGGCTGCTGGCAGGCTACCCCGCCGGCAATACCGACGCCATCCTGCCGTCCGTCATGGTCAACCTCCTGGGCGAAGACGGCCATGCCGGCACCCCCGTCTACGAAGGCCTTCCCGAGGTGCTCGCCATGCCGAACACGCATGTGCATGTCTACGGGAAAGGAGAGACGCGCCCGGGACGCAAGATGGGCCATGTGACCCTGCTGGGCGGCGACCGCCACGACCTCCTCCACCGGGCAGGCCTCGTGAAGCGCACCCTCAGGGTGAAAGGCACGGAACGCTGCTGACCCCGGCCGAAACACACCCAAAGCGAACGCCATGGATACCCTCGACGACAACCCGACACCGCCCCTCGTCGGCATCATCATGGGCAGCGACAGCGACCTGCCGGTCATGCAGCCGGCTGCGGACCAGCTCGACGCCTTCGGCATCCCCTACGAATGCACCATCGTCTCCGCACACCGCACGCCGGAACGCATGATGGACTACGCCCGGACCGCCCGAGCACGCGGCCTGCAGGTGGTCATCGCCGGGGCCGGCGGGGCCGCCCACCTCCCCGGCATGGTGGCCGCCATCACCACCCTCCCCGTCATCGGCGTGCCGGTGAAATCCTCCAATTCCATCGACGGCTGGGATTCCATCCTCTCGATCCTCCAGATGCCCAACGGCGTACCCGTCGCGACGGTCGCCCTCAACGCATCCAAGAACGCCGCCATCCTGGCAGCATCCATCCTGTCGACCTCCGACGAGACCCTGGCGCGGAAACTGCAGGAGATGAAGGACCGCATGCGCGAGGAAGTGTTGGAGAAGGCCCGAAGGGTGGAGGGCAAGGCCTGAAACCTGAGGATCGGGCATCGGACCGTCCTTGTCCATCCATACCGACACACAGCCTATCAGATTCCCCACATAAAGAAATTCCCATGAGCGACAAGGTCCGAGAACTGGCCATGATGATCGACCATTCGATCCTGCATCCCACCATGACGGACGAGGATCTGCGAGAGGGATGTGCCGTGGCGAGGGCCTATGGTACGGCCACCGTCTGCGTGAAGCCCTACGCCGTGCGCCTCGCCGGCAGCCTGCTGGAAGGCAGCGGCGTGAAGGTCTGCACGGTGGCCGGCTTCCCGCACGGGAGTTCGACGACCGCCGTGAAACTCGCCGAATGCCGCCAGGCCTGCCTCGACGGAGCCGCAGAAGTGGACATGGTCGTGAACATCGGCCAACTGCTGGGCGGAGATCTGGCCTACGTCGAGGAGGAAGTGCGCGCCCTCAACGCCGAAGTGCTCTCCCACGGGGCCATCCTGAAGGTCATCTTCGAGAACGACTTCCTCCAGGACACCCACAAGGAGGCCCTTTGCCGCATCTGCAGCGAGGCGGGCGTTGCCTTCGTGAAGACCTCCACCGGCTATGGATATGTGAAGGGCGATGACGGCCGATTCTCGACGCGCGGGGCCACGCTCGACGACCTGCGGCTCATGCGCAGGCATTGCCCGCCCTCCGTGGGCGTCAAGGCCGCCGGAGGCATCCGGACCCTCGACGAGATGCTCAGGGCCATCGAGGCCGGCGCCACCCGCATCGGCGCCACGGCCACCGTGGCCATCCTGAACGAGGCCGCCGCCCGGAACGGCGGAGGAGCGGTGTATGACGGCACCCGTATGGAGCCGAATGGATACTGAGTTACCCTAATGCTGGGTAAACAACTCGCAGGAGCCAAAGCAGAAGCCATGGGGTTCTCCGGTACTTCGGTAAAATAGGTTTACGCAATGGCGGCGACTGCCAACGCAACGTTGAGCAGGATGTACAGTGTCAGGATGATGAAGAAGGAGTATAGGTCATACTTTCTGGCGAGTTCGTGTTTCCCTCGGTTCTCGAAAATGTACAGGGAAATGGCCGACTCGATCAAGGTTAGGAGGATCGTGCACGTACCCGCCAGGTTGATCAGATCGGTCAGCGACAGTTCTCCCGTGTTCGGGATGATCGAGTTGGTGATGTATGAGTTTGCAACTGCGGCGAACAATGCGCCGATCCCGAGTCCGAACCTCGGATCACTGTGCGAGGGTTTGATGAAGAAGGCCAACATGGACACCGCCACGGCCACGAACAAAGGCAGGAAGAGTTTGAAATAGTACCCCCATCCATCGCGTCGGATCCAGATACCCATCCGGAATTGGGAATAGGTCGCCTTCGTCGTGGGGAGCAGATGTGGATTCCCCCTCGTGGTCTTGTACGAATGGGGCTTCTCCACGACCGCCAGACGGTCGATCCTGTATCCGGGCACCCTCACCCTCGAACTGATGGATGTGTTTATACTGTCCACCCGGAAGATCATCCTGTCACGCTTGAGGGCGGGATATTCGATGCAAATGGTCAGAAGGTGGTCGTCACAGGGGAATCTGTCCGCTTCGAAAGGAGTTGTGATCGATGCGACCATCCGGTACATGACATAACGCTCGCCATCCTTCAGGATGTCCTCTTCCTTCTTCATGGACTCTATCCATCGTCCACGACCTGGAATTGTTCAGGTACGATCATCGACGTATCCCTGTAGCGAACCCAGAAATAGCCGTCCACCATCCATGTGAAATCCCTGATGGACAGTGATACGACACGATCCATGTAAAACCCCGCTGTCATGGGAACTGCTGTAGGACTGTTGACAAAATCGGCGGGCGTGAGGCCGGGCTCGGTGACCCTCGGATCCATCCTTTCCTGCTGATGTTGATGGCTGACCGTCTTTTTGCCATATTGAAGGGCCACGACAGAAGCCCCGACAGCAAACATCAATATAGCCAGCGATAGGATGACCAACCGAAGGTTCCACCATTTCAAGGAAGAATGCATGGGGATGGAGATATGAGTACCTCATCGCGTCGTCATGCCGGCGAACTCTGACCTTCACAAGCACGACGAGTTATCTGGTAAGTAAAATGAGGCATTTCTGTGAACAAATCATTACCATAGGATTATGAATGGGTGAGTCAACCGTATCCCATGGTCGGGCATAAAGGGTCAATACCCCGTCCCACCGCCCGATTCGATCCACAACTCCACAACCCTCCGGAGGCTGTAGGGCATAAGACCCGTCGGAGGCATGGGAGACGGGTTGCCATCGACCGCCCGGGCTTGAATCCTCTTGGCCTGTTCGACTACCCGGCAAGGGTCGTTGAGGTCGATGCCCGCATGGGGGTTGTTTCCACCATGGCAGGTGCCGCATTGTGAGGACAAGACCCTGCAGGCATCTTTGAACCTGTTGCCAAACCCGCGCATCGGGACTTCCACGCGGCTCTCCACAACGCAGCCTTCCTCCTGCACCCATCGCAGGAGATGGATGCCGGCGGCGACACCCTTTACCTCGTCCGATGAAAGCGACACCATCCGGCCGTCGAGGTAGAGAGTCCCTTTCGACAGAACGCCCGGCTCGAAGGTCAGTCTTCCGTCAGGGCATTCACTCGCCGTGGCAACGACGAACCGGGGGAAGTCGGTGTTACAGTCGACATGGTTCTTTTCGCATGCCGGCAAGGTTGCAAGAGCGATGCAGAAGATGGACCGGCGAGCACCTCTTTCGATTCCAGTCATGGCCTGTCGGTCAAACTGCGCATGAAGGAAACCAGGGCGCGGCTGTCAGAGTCAGTGAGCTGGAGGGAGTCGAAGGGCAGCGTCTGCCAGGGAATATCGATCCCGATGCCGACACCACCGCCCACCCTGTAGAATCGAACCACTTCCTCCATTGTCTTATATACTCCGTTGTGCATGTAGGGCGCCGTCTTATCTCCGTTCCTTATGCCCGGCGTTTTGAAGGAGTAGAGTAGGGGGTCCAATCTGTTCACCAAATATCTTCCCGAGTCGGGATCGATCACGGCACGGGTCCACACAGGCCGTTGTGGCACGCCGATCACCTCCGATTCCGCCTTTGAATAGAAGGGTGGAACCGTTCCGTTGAAAAGTGGTATGAAATGGCAGGTGGCGCATTTCGCCTTTCCGGCAAACAGGTTGAAGCCCTGCCTTTCCTCGCTTGAGAGTGCCCGGTCATCACCCTTCATGTAGGCGTCGAAACGGGAGTTGAAGGGATTGAGCGTCCTGACGTATGCGGCGATGGCGTTCCGTATGCGGTATCCGTCGAGTGAATCGTTGACGAAGGCTTTCGACACTGCCTCCCTTTTCCCCTGATGGCGCAGGATCCTCCCGGCAGCCTCCTTGGGCGGAAGGGTGAACTCCCTGTCGTTCATCATCACGTCGGCGATCTGGTCTTCCAGGGTGAGAGACCGCATGTCGTGGAACTGCACCGGCTGCAGGGCGGAATAGTAGAGGGTAGGGGTGTTCCTTCTGACCCCTCCGCCATGCACTTTCAGGTCTGCCTTCGCCAGACCGTCGGTGAATGCCCGTTCAGGTTGATGACATGTGGCGCAACTCATCGACGAGGTGCGGGAGAGGCTATTGTCTGCAAAGAGGATCCGGCCCAGTTCCACCTTCTCGGGCGTGGTCCGGGAGTCTGCGAAACCGGCATAGGCATCGGGGTCGAATCCCTTTCCTTTCAAGAGATCGGAGAAGGTACCGTCGAAAGGTTTCGAGAAAACGATGTCATCCTTGGATGTTGGCATATTGGCTTTTCCCAATTCCTCGCTCAGCGGGGCCAGCCTGTCGCGCAGGAAGGTCAGTCTGTCAAACCCGTCGAGGTCGCGGTGCCTTTGTAGGAAGGCGATGGCGCTGTCCATGAGCGCTTCGTAGGCTTGGGGTTTTTGCCGGGCATGGTCGAAGCTGTAATAGGCGTTGAGCAGGGAACGAACGCCTTGCAGGGCACTCACCGCCTCATCGAGGGATCGGAAACTGACGGGTGCGTCGAATCCGGTCACTCCGAGCACTCCGATCCGGATGATTTCATGCTGAATCATCTCCCTGATGTGCCGGGGGAGCACGGTCTGTTCCTTGAAGTTGGACCTTGCGAATCGGAGGTCGGTCTGGAGGACGCGCAGTTCGTTGGCGAGCCCGGATCGGAGGCTGTCATGGAAGTCGCCGTACACCATGGATTCAACGACCTGGAACCCGCGGGGAGGGAACACCATGTTGTCGTCTGTCTTGATGTCGGGAAGCGCCGGTCCGTTGATCCTTTTCGAAAGACCCTGGAAATAATACTCGACGACCGTCTCGATCTGCTTGTATCGGTCGCGGCACGAGTCGAAGGAGAGTCGGATCCTACCTACATCGGCACCGCTCTCCACGAGTGCAGCCATGTGACCGAGCCGAGCCACCAGGGTGTCGGCCCTGCGGTCGAACCATCTGTGAACAGCCTTGTCTCCATCGATCGACGATTGCGGCTTGCATGATGCGATGGCAAGGATGGCGACAAGGATCGTGAACCGCGCATTCCACTTTTCCATGGTTGATGGAACTTTGACTGGTTGAAAATGAATGGCCCCATGGCATCGCTGCCATGAGACCATCGATATGATTCATAGATTATTTAGGTACGTTGGTGATGATCAGTGTCTGTCCACCCGACTTATATGACTGCACTGAGTTGGCCTTGCTAGGATTCAGGAACTTGTTTCCCTCTACCCAGGAGTGTGCATGGATGTTGATGGTGAAGGCTCCCTTTACACCGATGTCGTTGGAGATGTCGATCTTGGCGCCATGCTCCCAAAGGCCGTAGCGCATGTCGCTGGTCGGGTTGTACTTGGTGCCGGCCATGCTGCGGTTCTTCATCTCCATGAACGGCTTCTTCGATCCATTGGCGATGTTGTACTGCCATATCCAAGAGTTGTGTGTGGCTCCGGGGAAGAAGGAGTCCCCATCCTCCTGGATATACACGAAATTCTCAGTGGCGCATACGTTGTCAGGATTTATGATATCCTTACCGGGGTCGTCAGCTCCGTCAGTGACCACCTGCAGTTTCCCCATGAGCGGACTGGCAGCGTCCATCTGAAGCCTGTTCATCCTGCCCCAGTAGGTCTTCTCGGTGGTGCCGGCCATACCCGTAGCCACGAAGTAAAGATCGCGGCCGTTGGGTCCGCCGCCCTTCCGGTTGTCGAGGTCTTCGACCCTGGCGAACTGGATGGCCTTGAGTGGGTTCATGAGGTTCTCGATCTCGGTGCCGGTGAGGCTCTTTGCGTTGGGCACTTCCACGAATTCCACATTATAGGTATTGCCCTTGATCATGGCTGTCTCGATCTGGTTCTGGTCCACGCGACGGAGCACATAGAGCTTGCCGTTCTCGAGGTCGCCCGGCGTGTTCGATACGTAGAGGTATACCTGTCCGTTGCCGGCGTCCTCTCCGATGATGATGACCGTCTTGCCGGGATAGGCGTCCTTCGGAAGGGGCACTGCATTCTCACCGCTGAACTTACCCAAAGCGGGTTTCACCCTCGACTGGTCTTTCGGCTGTGCGGCAGAGACCATGTCGATGGCGTGTGTCATGGCGTTCACGTTGCTATCGCCTGTGGTTAGGAAGGTCGCCCTTGGAAAGCCAGGCTCTTCCGGGGTCGCAAGCGATCCGGAGCAGAGCCTGAACATCCCTCCGTCGGTATCGACGATGTACTCGCCCTTGACCGGGTTCAGCTTTTTGTCGAGGTACACCCTGGATACCGCCCAGGTGTTCTCATGGTTGGTGACCATGATGTAACCGCTAAGAAAATTCAAATACAAATCCCCTAATCAAAAGCTACTGGAGAAATTGCACCGATTAGTTGAACTCACAGGATACGCATACCCATTCGGTACCGAATGGGCTGCGAAGCCCTTGAATAGGGGCATATTTGAGAAAAAAAACGATTTTTTGCATGAAAAAAATGCCTGATGAGGTAAATAGTCTAAAAATTTGTAAATTGAGTAGCAAACACTAGTTGTTAGAGATTCCCTTTTTTATTGGAACAAAGCAAAAAAATATAAAATGTTTAAAAAGTTCAATCTGACAGACAAATTGCTCTTTGTTTCAGCTATCCTTTCGTTGATCTATTCTGAAACATTGTTTTTCAGCGGGTATCCAAACCATGCCATTTTCGTCGGGCTGTGGGTTCCATCCATCCTGGCCTTTGGCATCTATCTTAAACAGATTCAAAACAATAAAAATGACTGAATTCATACCATATTTCGCCGCATTCATCACCTTGCTTTTTGGCGTGGGATTCAGTTACGCGATAACCGATGGATGGAACTTCAAGAAAAAGATGTGATATCACGGCATAACCATGGGTTCTTGGTTTCCAGGATCGACTTGCAGCGATTCACTGCGTCACCAGGGTAAACGTCCATGGCAGACCCCTACAGGTATTGATCGTTGTACCTATCAATTATTGGACGGACCTTGACATGTCCATGCTTCATACCATGATAATGATGTACGGGTAATGGAGCCGATGCAGGATCATCAAAGTTCGACGACCCCGAATCGCATCTCACAACCCAGGGACGCCTCCAGGATCCTGCCGACAACGCCTTTGCCGTGCCGCGCCAGGAAGGGCAGCATGTTCTCGTGACGCTCCTGCAACCCGCCCCCGGGAAACAGGCGTGAGCGGAGACGCGACAGCCTTTGCCCGGCCTCCGCGTGCTTGCGGCGCTCGGCCCGCAGCAACTTCGCCTCCAAGCCCCGCAGCCTGTCGGCAGCCTTGCTGCGCAGCGCCTGCACATGACCCACCAACGTCGGATCGATCGCGGCGGCCCGGTCCGACAAGGCCATGTAAAATCGCTCCGCCTCCTGTATCTCCGGAGCCATCTCCAGACTCCGGCCACTCATGCGCCGGGCCAGATCGTCCATCAGTTGCCGGGGATCGCGGAAGAGGTCCTGCACAGACCAGCCGGACGCCCTGATCAGTCGCCTGTCGTCCTCCTCCGTGAGCAGGAAGCTGTTCCGCAGGATCAACACGGGGAAGGGTACCTGGAAGTGCTCGAACAACCCCTTCAACTCCAGCCAGTAGGCGACCTCGGAGCCGCCACCGATGAAGGCGACGCCCGGCATCACCTGCTCCTGGTACAGGGCGCGGAGCACGACGTTAGGACTGAACCGCTCCGGTTCTGTCTCCAGCCTGTCGAGGACATCGGGCAGGGAGAGGTCGATGTCGGTCCCGTCGACGACAAACCTGTCGCCCACCGGTATGATCCGGTTCCGGACACCGTCATCCATCCAGAAGAGGTTGACCTCCCGGGGATGCACCTGTGCCTTGTGGATCGCCTCGAGGGCCTCGGCGACGGGTGCCACCAGCCGATGCGAGGCATGGCTTACGAGTTCCTCGCGGAACACCGGTATCATGGCGCGTTTCAGCGCAGGATGATCCGGCTGCAGCACCAGCAGGCCCAAGTCGCCGAACAGATGCTGGATGATGCGGAAGGTGGCCTCGGCGATGGAGATGCCCTTCCGGTAGGCATCCTGCAGCATCTCGATGACCTCCCGGCCATGGGCCTCCACCCCGAGGGTGCCGGCGACGCTGCGGATGAGCGCCAGCAAGGGTTCGTCGACCGTCATGCGGCCCACGGCACCCGTCTGGCGCGTCTGCCAGTAAAGCTTCGCGCCGTGAAGTCGGATCTGTCCGAGCTCCTCGAGGTCGTTGTCCTCGCTGCCCATCCAGAAGACGGGGACGAATCGGCATCCGGGCATCTCACGGGCACAGTCCCCGGCAAGGCGGATGGCGTGGAGGATCTTGTAGGCGAAATACAGATAGCCGGCGAGGATGTTGGGCTGGTGCGCAGTGCAGATGGTGAAGCAGCTCTCATCGGCCAAGGCTTCGAGGTTGGCCTCCTGGGCCGGCGTCAGCGGCATCGAAGCGTGGGTGTCGCGGATGGCCTGCACGAGCAGGGCCCTGTCAGGCTGCGCCGACCGCCTTGCCTCGACGGCCGCGCGGATGCCCGACATGTCGGGACGATGGGCCTCAAAAGGCTTCAGTGCGGGAGCGCCCGACAGATAATCGATCACGAGGGGACCGAAGGACCTCGTCGACGCGTAGTCGAGGTATGTGACATTGCTTTCCAACCTGTGTTCCTTTTGATCGGGCCGACCACGAAGCGTACCGCTCTCATGATCCCTTGCCTGGAGCAGGGTCGACGGGCTCTCCCTCCAGGTCGTAGTCGTAGGCCTTGGTGATCTTCACGGAAACAAAATCGCCGGGCGAAAGTTTGGCCTTGGTCCGGATGATGACCTCGTTGTCCACTTCCACGCTGTCGTGTTCGGTGCGTCCGACGTAGCGTCCGGCCTCGCGCCGGTCGACGACGGTCTCGAAGACCCTGCCGACCTTGGCGAGGTTCTTCTCCAGGCTGATGTCCTGCTGGAGGTCCATGACCTCCTGGGCGCGGGCCTCCTTTTCGTCCTGCGAGAGGGTGTCCTCGAGCGTATGCGCGCCCGTGCCTTCCTCGTGGGAGTAGGTGAAGATGCCGACCCTGTCGAAACGCAGTCGCCCGACGAAGTCGAGCAGCTCGTCGACGTCCTCGCGCGTCTCCCCCGGGAATCCGGCGATGAAGGTGGTGCGGAGGCATATTTCGGGTATGCGTGACCGTATGGCGTCGATCAGCGTCTCCATCTCCGCGCGCGTGATCTGCCGGCGCATGGCGACGAGCATGCGGTCGCTCGCATGCTGCAGGGGCATGTCGAGATACTTGCAGATGTTGGGGCGTGCGGCCATGACGTCGAGCACTTCCAGCGGGAAGCGCGAGGGGTAGGCGTAGTGCAGGCGTATCCAGCGGAGTCCTTCGACGTCGGAGAGGCGTTCGAGGAGTTCGGGCAGGGCCCTGCGCTTGTAGATGTCGAGTCCGTAGTAGGTGAGTTCCTGCGCGATGAGCATGACCTCCCTCACGCCGGCGGCGACGAGCCGCCGGGCTTCGGCGACGAGGTCGTCCATGGGGCGGCTCACGTGCCCCCCGCGCATGAGGGGGATGGCGCAGAACGAGCAGGTGCGGTTGCAGCCTTCGCTGATCTTGAGGTAGGCGTAGTGGGCGGGTGTGGAGAGCAGCCGCTCGCCGACGAGTTCGGCGCGGTAGTCGGCCTCGAATTGTTTGAGGAGGCGGGGCAGTTCCATCGTCCCGAAATAGGCATCGACCTCGGGGATCTCCTCTTCCAGGTTCGCCCGGTAGCGTTCGCTGAGGCAGCCGGTGACGAAAACCTTCTCGAGGCGTCCCCGTCGTTTGAGTTCGACCTGTTCGAGGATGGTCTGTATGCTTTCCTCCTTGGCCTTGTCGATGAACCCGCAGGTGTTGACGATGACGATGTTGTGGTCGGAGCGGGTGTTCTCGTGGACGACGTCGATGTCGTTGGCGCGGAGCTGTCCGCTGATGACCTCGCTGTCCACGAGGTTCTTGCTGCATCCGAGGGTGATGATGCTGACCTTGTCCTTGCGCGTCGTGCGGGTCTTCATGTGCGGGGGCAAAGGTAGGGTATCGCCGGGTACGGACGGGGGTCGGCTACCTGCCCTGGGGTCGCTGCCCCGATGGTGGCAGGCTGAAGGCGACGTAGCTGTCGCCGCTCTTCGTGCCGAGTTTGCCGCCGCCGCAGGCGATGACCAGGTACTGGCGTCCGTCCACGGCATAGGTGGCGGGTGTGGCGAAGCCGGGTGCCGGAAGTTGCCAAGACCAGCGCTGGCGGCCGGTACGCTTGTCGAAGGCCCGGATGCGGCCATCGCGGGTGGCGGCAATGAAGACGAGTCCGCCGGCGGTGACGACGGGGCCGCCGTAGTTCTCGGAGCCTGTGACGATGCCCTTGGCCTCGAACTCGGGGAAGGTGCCCAGCGGCACCTTCCAGGCGATCTCGCCCTTGTTGAGGTCGATGGCGTTGAGGGTGCCCCATGGCGGTCGGATGGCGGGATAGCCTTCGCGGGTGAGGAACTTGTTATAGCCGTCCATCCCGTAGGGCAGTTGCAGGAAGCTGTCGACGGGCTGGCGACCGAAGACACGGTCGGACTTCGACGCGTCGCCGAGCAGGTATGCGGTGACGGCCTGCCGTTCGGCGTCGGTGAGTTGTGCGAAGGACGGCATCATGCGTCGGCCGGCGCGCAGGAGGGCCGGCAGTGAGGCCGTGTCATACCGCATGGCCGTCTGGGTGATGTCTGGGTTGTTGCCGCTGCCCTTCCTGTCGGGTCCGTGGCAGGCCATGCAATGCAGGGTATAGAGGCGTCGGCCCGCCTGTCCGAAGGTCTCCACCTTCGGCTGGACGGGCTGGTCGACCATGCGGAGGACCCAGGGCATCTCGTTGGCATTGACATAGAGCATGCCGGTAGCGGGGTCGAAGGCGGGACCGCCCCATTCGGCGGCGCCGTCGAAGCCGGGTAGGATGATGGTGCCGCGTCGGGCGGGCGGGGCGAAGAGATGGTCCTTGCGGTAGCCTTCCCAGCGCCGGCGTATCTCGGCGCGGGAGCTGTCGGACACCAGGTCGTTGAGTTCTTCGGCGGGGAACGACTGCCGGGCGAAGGGTGCCGGCCTGAGGGGGAAGGGCTGGGTGGGGGCGAGCCGTTCACCCTTGAGTTCGGTGTCGACCGGCACGGGGCGTTCTTCGATGGGGAACAGCGGTCTGCCGGTGGTGCGTTCGAAGAGGAAGACGAAGCCCGACGTGGTGGGTTGGGCGACGGCGTCGATGCGTCTTCCGGCATGGGTGACGGTGACCAGGGCGGGCGCCGTGGGCAGGTCGCGGTCCCAGACGTCGTGGTGTACCGTCTGGAAATGCCAAATGCGGCGGCCGGTGGCGGCGTCGAGGGCCAGCAGGCAGTTGGCGTAGAGGTTGTCGCCCTTCCGGCGGCCGCCGTAGAAGTCGAAGGAGGCGGAGCCGGTGGGGACGAAGACGATGCCTCGTACCGGGTCGAGGGACAGGCCGGACCAACTGTTGGCGCCGCCGATGCGGCGGTAGGCGGAGGTGTCGTCCCATGTCCGGTACCCCGGCTCGCCCGGCCTCGGGATGGTATGGAAGGTCCACCGACGGCGGCCGGTGCGGACGTCGTAGGCGCGGACATGCCCTGGCGCGGCGGAGGCGGCCTCGTCGACGCGCGAGCCGATGATGATGAGATCGCGGTAGACGATGCCGGGCGTGGTGAGGTTGACGAGGAGGTCGCGGGCGGCGGGCCCGAGCCCGTCGTGGAGGTCTACGCGGCCGCTGTCGCCGAAGGCGAGGACGGGCCGGCCCGTGCGGGCGTCGACGCAGTGGAGGTAGTGGCCGGCACCGAAGAGGATGCGTCTGTCGCCGCGGCCGTCGGACCAGTAGGTGACGCCCCGGCTGTTGTTGGTGCCGGAGAAGGCCTTTCGGCCGCCGCCCGGGGCCGTGGCGGGGTCGAAGGTCCAGAGCGGCTTGCCGCTGCCCGCCTGCAGGGCGAAGAGTTTCAGCGTGGCCGACGTGGCGTACAGCACGCCGTCGACGACGATGGGCTGGCACTGGATCTGGGAGTGCCTGGCCGTATCGGCGTCGCCGGAACGGTACACCCAGGCCGGCTGCAGGAGGTGGACGTTGTTGGTGTCGATGTCGCGCAGGGGGCTGTAGCGGATGTTGAGGGGGGTGCCGCCGTGCACGGGCCAGTCGGCGGGACCGCCCGGACCGGGGCCGGTGAGCGAGAGGAGGGCCAGCAGGCCGACGGGTGCGATGCGCCGTATCATGGACGGAATATAGCCAAAAGGCCGGAGTCGGAGGCTGCCGTTCGGGGCTTCAGTCGGCGGAGGGCTCTTCCGGAGGCTTCTCGCGTACGGTCACCAGGTCGCCGTAGTCGACGGTGATCGGCAGGGCGCCGAGTTGGACGATGGCCTTGCGGCCCCGCCTTTCGGATAGGACGCCCACCTTGTTGTTCTGCTTCATGAGCACCTTGTCGCCCGGCTGCGGGGGGGTGCCCGTCTCCTCGAAGCGGGCGTCGAGCCTGCGGCGGACCTTCTCGGTCGCCTGGCGTTCCTGCTGGCCGGAGAGAAGCACCTGCAGCCGTTTCATGATCTCGCCGCGCTGGTCGGTGTCGCGGGTGCGCCGCCATTCGGCCAGGACCTGGCGGAACTTGCGCTCCATGTCCTTCAGCCAGGCCATGCGTTCTTCGGTGATGCGGTTGCGCTGTTTGAGGAGTTCGACCTCCTGGCGGTGCCGCTCGCGGTCCATCACCCCCTGCATCTCCGTCCTGAGGCGTTCGTTCTCGCGCATGAGCTTTTCGAGGGCCTTTTCGCGTTCCGTGATCTTGCGGAGGTCCTGCTCGGTGCGGTGGAGGAGCTTGTCGAGACGGACGTGTCCTTCGTCGACCAGTTCGCGGGCGCGCTCGATGAGTCGGGGGGCGAGGCCGATGCGTTCTGCGATGGAGAAGGTGTAGGAGCTGCCCGGCTTGCCGATGTTGAGGCGGTACAGGGGCATGAGCCGCTGCTCGTCGAAGGCCATGGCGGCATTGACGATGCCCGGGGTCTTGCCGGCCATGACCTTCAGGTTGAGGTAGTGGGTGGTGACGATGCCCATGGCGTGGCGGCGGACGAGCTCTTCGAGGAACACTTCGGCGAAGGCGCCGCCGAGGCCGGGGTCGCTGCCGCTGCCGAGCTCGTCGATGAAGAAGAGGGTGCGGCCGTTGGCATCCTCCATGAGCCGCTTCATGTTGCGCAGGTGCGAGCTGTAGGTGCTGAGTTCGAACTCGAGGCTCTGCGTGTCGCCGATGTGGATCATGAGCTGCTTGAAGATGCCGAAGCGGGAGTCGGGATGGGCGGGCACGAGGAGGCCCGCCTGCACCATGAGCTGCTGCAGCCCTACGGTCTTCATGGTGACGGTCTTGCCGCCGGCATTGGGCCCCGAGATTACGATGATGCGCTGGCGGTCGTCGAGGAGGAGGTCGACGGGCACGACGGGCTTCTGCTGACGGCGGTGGTAGACGAGGAGCAGCGGGTGGCAGGCGCGGACGAGGTGGACGCCCGAGCGCTCGGAGACCTGGGGCCGGGCGGCGTCCATGTCGAGCGCCAGCCTTGCCTTGGCGCGGATGAAGTCGTATTCGCCCAGCACGTCGTGGTAGTCCCTGAGGAGGGGGGCGTGCACGGACAGTTCGCGGGTCAGTTCGCGGAGGATGCGGTGCACTTCGGCCCGTTCCTCGTTCTCGAGGGAGTAGACGTCGTTGTTGAGGTCGATGGTCTCCTCCGGCTCCACGAAGGAGGTGCGGCGGGTGTCGCTCTCGCCGTGGAGGATGCCCTTTACCTGACGCTTGTGTTCGGCATGCACGGCCACAACGCGGCGTCCGTTGAGGAAGGCCTCTTCGATGTCGGCCACATAGCCGGCCTTGGCGAGCTTCTGCAGGATGCGGTCGAAGGAACGGCGGAGTTCGCCCCGCTTGCGGAAGAGGGCCGACCGGATGCGCTGCAGCTCCGGCGACGCGGCGTCATGCACCTGCCCCTGGGCGTCCATCACCGCGTCGATGCGCTCGTGGATGGAACGCTCGTGGCGCGTCCCCGAGACAACCTCGTACAATGTGGGCCAGGACTCCCTGCGGTCCGCATCGAACCAGCGGAAGATCTGTCCGACGGCCTCGACGAGGCGGCGGACCTGCACGAAATCCTCCCCCGTCAGCACCGCCCCGGGGATGCCCAGCAGCCGGAGCTCGCGCCGGAGGTTGAGGACCGCGTCGTTGGGAAAGGGCTGCCCCGAGACGAGGAGCAGCCGGTAGGCATCCGCCTGCGAGAGTTCGCGTTCGATGATGTCCCGGCGGGTATGTATCGGCATCGCCTCCGCCCGCTCGAGGGCGTACTCCGTCCGCGCATGGCTGGCCAGTAGCTCCTTCACCTTGTCGAACTCCAGCTGTACGGCGGCGGATTCAGGGAAAAGTTTCATATGCAGGGGTCGGACCCGCCCCGCAGGGCTTCGGGCGGGTGCACAGGCTTTTTTTCGAGGTTCCGCCAACCGAATCACAAAGGTATTGTTAAAAACGGGTAGCGGGGCAGCGCGAATGCGTCGTTTTGGCGGTTTTCGGTTGTCCGGAATCCGGCACCTGCCGACCTTCGCACCAGCCACACGCCCCGCAGATGAAAGCCATGACGACCATATCCATCCTGACCGCGGCGCTGCTGTCCTCCTGCTCACAGCGGGAGGTGCCCGCCGCTGCCAGCCTCACCCGTGCGGTCCACACATCTTCCATGGAAAAGGATACCATCACTTTCGGTTCCGGCTGCTTCTGGTGCACGGAGGCCATCTTCCAGCAGGTGGAGGGCGTCCTGCGGGTCGTTAGCGGCTACAGCGGCGGGCATGTGCCCAACCCCACCTACGAGCAGGTCTGCGACAAGAATACGGGCCATGCCGAAGTCTGCCAGCTCGTCTACGACCCGGCGAAGGTCAGCGTCGACGAACTGCTGGAGGTCTTCTGGCAGACGCACGACCCCACCACCCTCGACCGTCAGGGCAACGATGTAGGACCCCAGTACCGCAGCGTCATCTTCTACCATACCGAGGAGCAGCGCCTGAAGTCGGAACGCTACCGGGAAGAGCTCAACCGCAGCAATGCCTTCGGGAAGCCCGTGGTGACCGCCGTCGAGCCCTTCCGCAACTTCTACGCGGCGGAGGACTACCACCAGGACTACTACCGCAACAACCGGAGCCAGCCTTACTGCTATTTCGTCATCCGGCCCAAACTGGAGAAGTTCGAGAAGGTCTTCCGCGACCGTCGGCGGAAATCGGAGGAATAGACCCGGGCCGACGCAATGCGGCAGGCCGTCGGTCCGTTATGCTGACTTTCCAACGCAAGCATTCCCATGGCTACCCGATACGATGCGATCGTCTTGGGCGCGGGTCACAACGGACTTGTCGCCTCCGCCTACCTGGGCATGGCGGGCCGGAAGGTCCTGGTGCTCGAAGCCGCCCCCGAGGTCGGTGGCGCCTCCGTGAGCGCCACCCCGTTCGACGGTTACGATATCCGCCTGTCGCGTTACGCCTACCTGTTGTCGCTGCTGCCCGACCGCATCGCTTCGGACCTGGGCTTACGGGTGACCAGCCTGTCGCGCAGCATGTCGTCCTATTCCCCCTACCAGGTCCAGGGCAGGCACCTCGGCCTGCAGGTTTCGCGCATGTGGGACCAGGCGACTGAGGATTCCTTCAGCCTGCTCACCGGCGACCGTGAGGAGGCCTGCCGCTGGCGCGGCTTCTACGGCGGCCTGCTGGAGCTGTCCAGGAAACTCGCCCCCACCCTCCTGGAGCCGCTGCCGAGCCGCGCCGAACTCAGGGCGCACGTCGGGATGGACGATGTCTGGCGGACCGTCTTCGACCGGCCCATCGGCGAGACGCTGCTGGAGCAGTTCCGCTCCGACCTGGTGCGCGGCGTCATCCTCACCGATGCGATGATCGGCACGCACGCCTCGGCCTTCGACCTGCAGGCCAACCGGTGCCTGCTGTATCATGTCATGGGCAACGGTACGGGTGAGTGGAAGGTGCCGAAGGGCGGAATGGGCGTGCTGGTGGACGAGCTGCGCCGCGTCGCCCAGTCACACGGCGTCGAGATCCGCACCTCCTCACGCGTGATCGACGTCTACAGCGGCCGCAGCGGCGTGGAGGTCAACACGGACGACGGGGCGCACTTCCAGGGCGAGCGGCTGCTCTGCAACGCCGCCCCGCAGGTGCTGGCGCGGCTGACCGGCAAGCCGGCCCCGACGGCCCGGGAGGGCTGTCAGACCAAGATCAACCTCCTCCTCTCGAAACTCCCCCGCTTCAAGTCGGGCGTCGACCCCAGGACCGCCCTCACGGGCACCCTCCACCTGCAGGAGGGCTTCCAGCAACTCGAAGAGGCCTATGCCGAGAGCCTCGAAGGCCGGCTGCCGCGCGAGCTGCCCTTCGAGATGTACTGCCATACCCTGACAGACCCGTCCATCATGGGCCGCAGGCACCAGTACGACGGCCTGCACACCCTCACCGTCTTCGCCCTCCACACGCCGGCGCGGCTCTTCGACGGCAGGAACCGCGAGACGGGCCGGTTGGTCTGCGACAGGGTCTTCGCCGCCCTCGACGAGCACCTGGTGGACCCGATCGGATCCTGCCTGGCGCGTACGCCGGCCGGCGATCCCTGCATCGAGGTGAAGACACCGATCGACCTCGAAGCGAACCTGGGGCTCCCGCGCGGCAACATCTTCCACAACGACCTCAGCTTCCCCTTCCAGGAGCCGCAGCGCCCGGGCGCATGGGGCGTGGAGACGGAGGACCCGCGCATCCTCATCTGCGGCGCCGGTGCCGTGCGGGGTGGCGGCGTGAGCGGCATCCCCGGACATAACGCGGCCATGGCCGTCCTGCGGGGCCCGAAGGTCTGAGGCGGTGATGTCAGCGACGGAAGGGCACCCGCACCGTCCGCAATTCCAGAAGATTCAGTGCATTGGCGCGGAAGCCGGTGACGCCGGGGTCGACCAGTCGGACGACCATGTCGTACCAGAGGGGTATGACGGATGCATTGTCGATGACCAGCTGGTCCATCTGCCGATAGCGGGCGTGGCGGAGGCTGTCGTCGGGTTCCGTGAGGGCCTGGCGGTAGAGGGTGTCGAAGGCGGGGATGCGGGTGCGCGTGTAGTTGGGCGGTGCCGGGTTGGGGCCGTAGAAGACGCCCAGGTAGTTCTCCGCGTCGGGGTAGTCGGCGATCCAGCTGCCCCGGAAGAAGAGGGCCTGCTGCCGGGCGATGCGTTCGAGGAGGCTGCCGCGCTGCATGGCCTCGACGCGGACGGGTATCCCCACCTCTTCGAGCTGGCGGGCCACGAAGGCGCCCATCTCGGCGTAGATGGGGATGGTGTAGAGGGGGAAGGGCTCCAGGCCTCGGCCGCCCGGGAATCCTGCTTCAGCCAGGAGCCGGCGGGCCAGGGCGGGGTCGTAGTCATGTCCCACGGGCCGCTGCCGGTCGAAGCCGGGCAGTCCATAGGGCACGAACCCGTTGACGGCGGGGCTTCCGATGGAATTCCGCAGGTAGCGCATCATCCGTCGGCGGTCGATGGCGTGGCTCATGGCGAGACGGACCTTGCGGGCGCGCAGGGGTGACCCCCGCAGGAGGGGGTTGGACGTATCCTGAAGGATGCCGAGGTATTCGGTGTTGAGGTAGGCGTGCTTCTGCAGGACGATGCGGCCCCTCCAGCGGGGTTTGAGTTCTCCGTTGCGGCTGAGGACCTCGTCCTTGAAGTTGGCGTCGATGTCGTTGACGAAGTCGAGGCGTCCCTGGCGGAACTCCAGGAATTCGGCCGCCTTGTTGTCGAGGAAGGACACCTTGACGGCGTCGAGATAAGGGAGCCGTCGGCCGGTGGTGTCGCTTTCGAAATAGTGTTCGTTGCGGAGCAGGACGAGGGCCAGGCCGTCCTCCCAGCGTCCGAAGCGGAAGGGGCCGGTACCGCAGGGGCTGCGGCCGAAGTCGCGACCCGTGGCCCGCACCACTTCGTGGGGGACGACGGAGCAGTACTGCATGCTCAGGATGCCGAGGATGGGCGGGAAGGGCGAGCGGAGGCGGAGGACGAAGGTGCTGTCGTCCGGCGCCGAGAAGGGCCGGAGGCTGTCGACGCGGCCGTTGAAGACCCAGGCGCCCGGGCTGGCGGTGGCGGGGTCGAGGATGCGGCCGAGGGAATAGGCCACGTCGGCGGCGACCAGGGCGCGGCCCCTGCCGTCGGGGAAGGCGGGGTGGTCGTGGAAGCGGACGTCGCGGCGCAGCCTGAAGGTATAGGTGCGCCGGTCGAGGGAGACGGTCCATGACCGGGCCAGGGCGGGCCGGATGCCGCTGTCGGGGTGCACTTCGGTGAGGCTGTTGAAGAGCTGGTGGGTGGCCCAGATGACGGCCTGGTTCTTTGCGAAGGCCGGGTCGAGCGTGGCGATGCCTTCGGGCTGGTTGTAGCGGAAGACCATCCGCGCCTCCCCCGGCCGGTCCTTGCAGCCGGCCAGCAGGGAGAGGCAGAGAAAAATTAACCTACTTTGCGGCACGACCAAAAATACGCCATGACGTCCATCCGGAAAGCCGCCGCCTGTGCCGCCGCCCTGTCGGCGGTGCTGCTGACGACCCTCGCCCTTCCGGCAGCGGCGCAGCCCGTGCAGAAGGCCTTCACGCGGGCCGACACCCTCCGCGGCAGCATCACCGAGGAGCGGGCCTGGTGGGACGCGGTGCACTACGACGTGCGTGTGGAGCCCGACTTCGGCACCCTCTCGCTCCGCGGCAGCGTCCGCCTCCGCTTCCGCACCCTCGCGCCCGGACGCCGCATGCAGGTGGACCTGCAGGAGCCGATGGTCCTCACCCGGGCCGAGTTGGAAGGCGTGGGGCTGCCCGTCACCCGCGACGGCAACGCCTGGTACCTGGAACTCCCCGAGGCGATGGCGACGGGCACGCTGGCGACGGTCACCCTGGCCTACGAAGGGCGGCCGGTGGTGGCCAGGCGGCCGCCCTGGGACGGCGGCTGGATCTTCGCCCGCGACCAGCAGGGGCGGCCCTGGATGAGCGTCGCCTGCCAGGGGCTGGGCGCCAGCGCCTGGTACCCTTGCAAGGACCACCAGTCGGACGAGCCCGACAGCGCCTCGATCTCGGTGACGGTGCCCGACACGCTGGTGGCGGTGGCCAACGGCCGGCTCAGGGCCCTCCAGCCGGAGGCCGGCGGTCGGCATACCTACACCTGGGCGGTCACCAGCCCCATCAACCTCTACAACCTCGTGCCCTACGTCGGCAAGTATGTCTCCTGGAGCGAGGCATATGCCGGCGAGGCAGGGCCGCTCGACTGCACCTACCACGTGCTCGATTACGAACTCGAGCGGGCCAGGGCGCAGTTCGCCCAGGTGCCGGGCATGCTCCGCTGCTTCGAGCACTGGTTCGGGCCATACCCCTTCTACGCCGACGGGTACCAGCTCGTACAGTCGCCGCACCTCGGCATGGAGCACCAGAGCGCGGTGGCCTACGGCAACGGCTTCCGCAACGGATACCGGGGGAACGACCTCTCGGGGACGGGATGGGGACTGAAATGGGACTTCATCCTCGTCCACGAGAGCGGACACGAATGGTTCGGCAACAACGTGTCGTCGAAGGACGTGGCCGACATGTGGATCCACGAGGCCTTCACGAACTATGCCGAGACCGTCTTCACCGGCTGCCAGTCGGGCACCAGGGCCGGCAGCGAATACGTCGGCGGCACCCGGCGGCTCATCCGCAACGACAGGCCCGTGGTGGGCCGCTACGGGGTGAACGACGAGGGTTCGGGTGACATGTACTACAAGGGTGGCAACATGATCCACTACATGCGCCAGCTCTTCGCCGACGACGAACGCTTCCGCCTCGCCCTGCGGGCGATGAACGACACCTTCCGCCACCGCACCGTCACCTACGCCGACGTCGTCGGCTTCTGGAGCCGGCGGGCGGGCATGGACCTCTCCGGCCTCTTCCACCAGTACCTGAAGACGACCGGCATCCCCACCCTCTCCTACCGCCTTCGCGGACGGACACTGGAATACCGGTGGACGGACTGCATCGAAGGCTATGCGATGCCGGTGGACGTGGTCCTCGACAACGGCAAGCGGCTACGGCTACGGCCCAACCCCGCCCGGCAGCGCCTGACGCTCCCGGCCGCGGCGGCCTCGCTGGCGATCGCCCCCGAATGGTACGCCCTGGCCCGGGCCGAGTGACGCCGGGGCGTCACCTGGCCGGGAAGGCGGGGATCTCGCGCTTCCAGACATCCGTCTTCACGACCTTGCCGAGGCCCCGCGTGCGGGCGGCGAGCTGGTCGTAGTCGCCCGAAGGGAAGGCCCTGTCGTGCACGGCCCGCAGGTCGGCCGCGGCCATCCGGTCGATGTCGGTGAAGGACGTCATGGTGAGATAATCGTAGGGCATGGCGTCGGCGCGCGGGAAGGACCGCCTCCAGAACGACCAGTAGTGGATGTCGCCGGCCTCCTGACGGGCGAGGTGCACGGGCTTCCAGCTGCCCGCCTCCAGCCGCTCGTAGTCGGCCTCACGACCGGGGGTCACGCTGAGGTAGCGCATCTCGTAGTACCCGGAGCTGGCGAAGCGCAGGCTGGGGATCTGGTCGACACGGAGGAGGACCTCCTCCCCCACCACCGTCTCCAGCTGCGCCAGCCGTTCCATCACGTCCGCCACGGCCTTGTCGTCCATAGCGGGCCGCAGCCGGCGAAGGGCCTGCGAGGGGGTCTCGGCGGCCACTGTCATCGACTTGAGGGAGGGGGTGGTGGTCACGAACACGAAATTGTAGGCGTCGGCGCGGTCGGTACGCATGGCTACGGAGAAGACGGACCAGCCGAGGACCTCGCCCCGGTCCTTGCGGTCCTGCAGGATGACCTGCCCGTGGGTGGTGTAGTGCCGGAGATAGTCGGCGGCCCGGGCAGGGTCGACCCTGACGTAACGGATATGTGCGTAATAGGGCTTGGGGGGCTGAGGCTGGGCCTGGGAAGGGGCGGAAGCCGTTGCGAGGAGGCCTGCCAGCAGGCCTGCCACCGGCAGGAGGGGGAGGTTGGGATGTCTCATAGGGTCGAGCATTGGTTTTGCAGGCAGGAAGCGCCGGCAGGCCCGCTATCGGGGCGCGGCGGCCGACGGGCAGGGCCGGTCCGGAGGGAAAATGGATATACGGAATTCCCCAGGGAACGGATGGGGTGGCCCGGACCGGGGTGGCGATGTGGAAAAATGGATGGCCGGGGAGGTGCCGGAAATGGCGACATTCGCCTGCCCGGAAACCGCCCCGCCGAGATGCCCCGCTTCTCCCACCTGCATGTACATACCCAGTACTCCCTGCTCGACGGGGCCGCCCCGATCAAGTCGCTGTACGGCAAGGCCGTGAAGGACGGCATGCCCGCCCTCGCCATCAGCGACCACGGCAACATGTTCGGTGTCTTCCAGTTCGTCGCCGAGGCCTACCGCCATCCGGCCGACCCGGCGGACGAGAAGAGCCCGCCCAAGGTGAAGCCCATCGTCGGCTGCGAGTTCTACATCACCGAGAACCGCCACCGCCGCTCGTTCTCCAAGGGCGAGAAGGACCCCAGGCACCACCAGATCCTGCTGGCGAAGAACGAGACGGGCTATCGGAACCTCATGAGGCTATCGTCGCTGGGGTACATCGAGGGCATGTACGGCAAGTACCCGCGGATCGACAAGGAACTCATCCACCGCCATCACGAAGGGCTCATCGCGACCACCTGCTGCCTCGGTGCGCTGGTGCCGCAGGCCATCCTGAAGAAGGGCGAGGAGGACGCCGAGAACGAGTTCAAATGGTGGCTGAACATCTTCCAGGGCGACTACTACGTGGAATTGCAGCGCCACGGGATGGCCGAACAGGAAAAGGTCAACCAGGTCCTGCTGCGCTTCGCCCGGAAATACGGCGTCAAGGTGATCGCGTCGAACGACTCGCACTATGTCGATGCGTCCGACTTCACCGCGCACGACATCCTGCTCTGCATCAACACCGGCGAGAAGCTGTCGACCCCCGCCATCCGCGAATTCACGGACGACGACGTCAACCTCCGCGACCGGCGCTTCGCCTTCCCCAACGACCAGTTCTACTTCAAGACCACAGCGGAGATGTCGAAGACCTTCCACGACCTGGAGGAGGCGATCGACAACACCGGCGAGGTCGTCGACAAGGTCGAACTGCTCGACCTGAAGCGCGACATCCTCCTCCCCCATTTCAAGGTGCCCGCCGGCTTCGATTCGCAGGACGCCTTCCTGGAGCACCTCACCTGGGAGGGCGCCCACCGCCGCTATGCCGAGGTCACTCCCGAGATCGACGAGCGCATTCGCTTCGAGCTGTTCACCATCCGCACGATGGGTTTCGCCGGCTACTTCCTCATCGTGTCCGACTTCATCCGGGCGGGGCGCGAGCTGGGCGTGTTCATCGGTCCGGGCCGGGGGTCGGCGGCCGGCAGCGTGGTGGCCTACTGCATCGGCATCACCAACATCGACCCGGTGAAGTACCGCCTCCTCTTCGAGCGGTTCCTCAACCCGGACCGCAAGTCGATGCCCGACATCGACACCGACTTCGACGACGAGGGCCGCCAGAAGGTGATCGACTACGTCGTCGAGAAGTACGGCCGCAACCAGGTGGCCCAGATCGTCACCTACGGCACCATGGCGGCCAAGATGAGCATCAAGGACGTCGCCCGCGTGATGGACCTGCCGCTGGCGGACGCTAACACGCTGGCCAAGATGGTGCCGGAGAAGCCGGGCATCTCGCTGAAGCGCGTCCTGCACGCCCCGCTGACCGGTTCCGACGATGCGCTCTCCGAGAAGGACGGCCTGAACCCGGACGACATCGAGCAGGTCAAACGCCTGCGCGAGGTCTTCCAGGGCGACGACCTCCGGAGCCGCGTCCTGCACGAGGCCGAGGTCCTCGAAGGCTCCGTGCGCAACACGGGCCTGCATGCGGCGGGCATCATCATCGCCCCGATGGACCTGACGGAGCTCGTGCCCGTCTGCACGGCGAAGGACTCGCCCCTGTGGGTGACCCAGATCGAAGGCAGCGTCATCGAGGAGGCCGGGGTCATCAAGATGGACTTCCTGGGCCTCAAGACCCTCAACATCCTCAAGACCTGCCTCGAACTCGTCCGCGTCAACCACGGTGTCGGCATCGACCTGGACGCCCTCCCGCTGGATGATGCCCCCACCTTCGAGCTCTACCAGCGGGGCGAGACGATCAGCACGTTCCAGTTCGAGAGCCCCGGCATGCAGAAGTACCTGCGCGAGCTGAAGCCCGACAAGTTCGAGGACCTGATCGCCATGAACGCCCTCTACCGCCCCGGGCCGATGGAGTACATCCCCAACTTCGTCGAACGGAAGCACGGTCGCGAGCCGGTCACCTACGACCTGCCCGACATGGAGGAATACCTCAGCGAGACCTACGGCATCACCGTCTACCAGGAACAGGTCATGCTGCTCGCACAGAAGCTGGCCGGCTTCACCAAGGGCGACGCCGACGTGCTGCGCAAGGCGATGGGCAAGAAGAACAAGCCGGTCCTCGACAAGATGAAACCGCAGTTCGTGGAGGGTGCCGCCGCCAAGGGGCATCCCCGGGATGTGCTGGAGAAGGTCTGGACCGACTGGGAGGCTTTCGCGCAGTATGCCTTCAACAAGTCGCATTCGACCTGCTACGCCCTGGTCGCCTACCACACGGCCTACCTCAAGGCGCACTACCCTTCGGAATACATGGCCGCCGTGCTCAACCACGCCGGCAACATCGAGAAGATCACCTTCTTCATGGAGGAATGCCGACGCATGGGCCTCACTGTGCTCGGCCCCGACATCAACGAGTCGAACAAGGGCTTCGCGGTCAATGCGAAGGGCGAGGTCCGCATCGGCCTCGGCGGGCTGAAGGGCGTCGGCGAGGCGGCCGTGGAGGCCATCATCGAGGAGCGCCGCCGCCAGGGCCCCTTCCGCTCCGTCTTCGACCTGGTGAAGCGGGTCAACCACCGCGTGGTCAACCGCAAGTCGCTCGAATGCCTGGCGCTGGCCGGCGCCCTCGACTTCGACAGTTCGCTCCACAGGGCCCAGTACTTCCACCTGCAGGAGGGCGAGACGGTGACGGGCCTCGAAAAGATCATCCGCTACGGCAACATCCACCAGACGCAGTCGGCCAGCGCCGCCAACACCCTCTTCGGCGACCTGCCCATGGCCTACGAGATCCCCCTGCCCCGGATCTCCGAATGCGCACCCTGGCCCCTCACCGAGGTCCTCCAGAAGGAGAAGGAGGTCACCGGCATGTTCCTCAGCGGCCACCCGCTCGACCACTACCGCTTCGAACTCACCCACTACGGCATCAGCCCCATGGCCGAATACCTGGCCCACCAGGCCGAGGTCGGCACCCTGCCCAACCCGGCAAGGGCCTTCCGCCTGGCCGGACTGGTCACCTCCGCACAGCACCGCGTGTCCCGCAACGGCAACCGCTTCGGGGTCCTGACCCTGGAAGACTTCTCGGGCAAGACCGAGATCACCCTCTTCAGCGAACAGTACATCCGCTACCTCAACCACCTCGAGAACGGCAACTGCCTCTTCGTGGCCGGCCGCTTCGAGAAGCGCGAGTACCGCAACGAATGGCAGTTCCGCATCACCGAGCTCTGCCTGCTGGAGACCATCAAGCGCACCCTCACCCGACAGCTGCAACTCAACCTGACCCCTCGGTCCTTCCGGGCCGAACACCTCGGCTTCTTCGAGAAGAACCTCAGGGAACATCCGGGAAAAGCACGCCTCAAATTCGTGTTCTCCGATAGGAATGCCCCGGCCACGGTCGTACTTTCGACCCTCGAGCGCGGACTGGAGATGAATGACGAAATGACACGATTCCTGCTCGAAAACCCCCAGTGGGAGGTCATGGTCGACTGCGGCTAGCGGGCGGGCCTGCCAATTCGCCGGCCGAACCGGGATGGATGTTTTTTTGTTGTTGACATGCAATTTCTAAATGAAACATATGGCAAGGGAATACAATGATGCGAACTTCCAGGCAGAGGTCCTGGACTCCGAAAAGCTCACCGTGGTCGATTTCTGGGCCGAATGGTGCGGGCCCTGCCGGGCGATCGGTCCCGTCGTGGAGGAACTCTCCAAGGAGTACCACGGCCGGGTCAACGTGGGAAAGGTCAACGTCGACCACAACCCGCAGCTCTCCATGAATTACGGCATCACCTCGATCCCGGCCATCCTGTTCATCAAGGGGGGCAAGGTGGTCGACAAGCTCGTGGGGGCGCAGCCCAAGGGCAACTTCGTCAAGAAGATAGAGGCCAACATCTGAGGCGGAAGGCCTGGAGGGCCGACGGCGATGGGGAGATCCCATCCCGTCGGTCCCGGCCGGCCTGCCAGCCGGGTTCTTCCGGCGTCCTGCGATCGGTTACCTTTGCCGGCATGGGGGATGGGACTGCCGCCGGGGTGCGCCGCTTGCCGATAGACATGTCAATCCGTTGTCATGGGCGTCGTCCGTAGGCAGAGCATCCTGTCGGGCATCCTCATCTACGCGGGGTTCGCCATCGGCGCCCTGAACATCCTGGTGCTGTTCCAGCGGCATCTGACGCCGGAGCAGATCGGGCTGACCCGCATCCTCCTCGACGTGGGCATGGTGCTGAGCGCCGTCTTCGGGTTGGCGGCCGTGCCGCTGGTGCAGCGCTTCTCGCCCTTCTACCAGTCGTACCTGCCCGAGCGCCGGAACGACCTCCCCTTCCTGACCCTGGCCCTCGGCGCCGTCGGCTGCCTGATGCTGTTCCTGCTGCTGCCGCGGGTGGAGCCCTGGATGGTGCGGAAGTTCGGGGCGCGGTCGCCCCTGTTCGTCCACCATTTCGACCTGGTCTATCCGCTGACGGCCAGCCTGGTCTTCTTCGCCATCCTGGAGGCCCATGCCTGGAGCCGGAAGCGGACGGTGCTGTCCAACGGCCTCAAGGAGTTCGGCTACCGGCTGCTGACCACAGGGCTGATCCTGACCTTCATCGCCGGCGGCATCGACTTCGACACGTTCATCAAGGTCTATGCCTGGCTGTGGTGGCCGGGCGTGGTGGTACTGGCGATCGTGCTGCGACGGGCGGGCGCCCTCGGGCTACACCCGGTGCCCAGCCGGGTGACACGGCGCGTCGGTGGTCGGATGGTGACCTATGGCGGCGTATTGCTGGGGGCCGTCATCCTGAACATCGTCGCCCGGACGAACGACACCATCATCCTGGCCAGCCAGTCGGCCGGCGGACTGGCCGACGCGGCCGTCTTCACCATCGCCACCTACCTGGTGACGGTGATGGATGTACCGCAGCGCAGCCTCGTTTCCATCTCCACCCCCTTCATCGCAGAGGCCTGGAAGGACGGCGACATGGCCCGGATCGCCCGGCTGTACCGCAAGACCTCGCTAAACCTGATGCTGGCGGGCATCGCCATCTTCGCGGTGGTGCTCCTCAACCTGGAAGACCTGACGGACTACATGGGGCCGGGCTATGGGGCCCTGACCCTGCTGGTGGTCGTCAGCGGGCTGGGCAAGATGGCCGACCTGTCGACCGGCCTCAACACACAGGTGCTGCTGCTGTCCAGGCACTGGCGGGCCGACTTCATGACGAACGTCATGCTCGTGGCGTTGTCGATACCGTTGAACTACTGGCTGACGCGGCGGTACAACGTGATGGGTCCGGCCTACGGCAACCTCATCGCGCTGTTCGTCTTCAACGGGGTGCGCCTGGGACTGATCTGGCACTTCTTCCGTCTCCAGCCCTTCTCGGGCGAGCACCTGAAGGGACTGGGGCTGGGACTCGCCGCCCTGCTGGCGGGATGGGTCGTCCCCCCAACGGGCAGCCTTGCAGCGGATGTCTGCCTGCGCAGTGCCGTGTTCGCCCTGGCCTTCGGTGCGGGCGTGCTGCGGTTCAGGGTGTCGACCGACCTGCGGGAGGTGGTTGACGGAGTCAGAGCCCGTCTGCGGCGGAACGGACCATGAGGACGGCTGACGTTGGGCCTCACACCGCTGATGCAGGCAGGTCGTGGGGCCTCCGACGCCTATTGCTACTGACGGCCCCTCCGATTAGTTTTGCAACGGTCGACAAGATCCGACCCGATACCGTGGTGTCGGACGACAAGCCTCAACACCGGAACGGCATGTCCCCGCATCAGGCAGGCCGCACATCGGGTTCGACACGGAAATCGGGAACACATGAAGAGACGGGCCTTGACCTTCCTGCTGTACGGACTGGCGCTGGCCGGCGCATGGATGGGCGTGTTGCAGCTCGCCGTCTGCATGCGTCCGCAGTATTTCCTGGGCAACCCGGACGAACACGTGGTGCTCACACACCAGCAGTCGCAGTTGAGCCGGCGGCAGCCCTACACGAACCTGGTGATCGGCGATTCACGCGGGGGCTGTCACTTCAATCCGACCGACTTCACCGACGCCTGGCTGAACCTGTCCATCCCCGGCGGTCATCCGGTGGACGGATATGCCGCTTTTGAGAGATACCTCGCGCAGGGCAACCGGGTCGACACCCTGCTGATCTTCTACGGATTGGAGGACGGGCTGCCCGAAGGCAGGAATTTCTTCGACAACCTGGTCATCCCCTACCGGGTGGTGGATGAGGACATGCTGGGCGAGATCGAGCGCCTGGAATCCGTCCACGGATATGTGTATCAGGCGAGGCCGGTGGCGAACGCATGGACCCTGCGGGGGGCGCAACTCGGCCGCAGGTTGAAATACGCGCATTTCGGCCCCATGTACCGGAGCAGCTTCGTGAAGGGGTTCCGGCACATGGTGATGATGCCGGAAAAAATGCGCAAGCGCATCGATTACCTTCGGCAGACGCTACCCGCGAACCGCGGTCACCACCTGTATGGCAGGGACTCATCGTTTTCGGGCCTGCTCTGGAAGGATCCCGGCAAGACCTTCGGCATGAAACCCATCAACCGCCGCTATCTCGAGGCCATCCTGGAACTGGCGGAAAAACGGGGGACGCATGCCATCCTCGTGGTGCATCCCTTCAACGCGACCACCCACGCCACACTCGAGGGGTCGACATACCTGCGTACGGCCGAGCCACTGTTGCGCAGCATCGTGGGCAAGTATCCCCATGCCCGGCTGGTGATGGACCTGCTGCAGATGCCCGACGACGCCTTCGGCGACAAGTACGGACATCTGAACGAGCGGGGCGTGAAGGCCTACGGAGAGCTGTTGCGCAACCAGGTGCTGGGCACTCGTTCCTGATGCGGGGCGGATGCACCGGGCGATGACCAAGGTCGGCCGGATGGAAAGGGAACCGGGGCATAGGATCAGGTATCACAGCATATTCCCGTACACCCCGCGTGCCGGGTCCGGATACCTCCACGGCCATCCCTGAGGGCGGGCACACCCGGATCGTCCGTTGGCGAACCTGGAGAGGAGTTGGGCGAGGGGCGAACTATCGAAAATGCCCTATCTTGTCCGCGCACCGCCTTTTCTTTAGAAACGACCGGTCATGCAGAGCACCTTTGAGAACCTGGGGAGGGGGGCCATCGGGATGGTCTTCCTGTTGGCGACCTGTTACCTGCTCAGCAACAACCGACGGGCCATCAACTGGCGGCTGGTCGGCCTGGGCATCCTGGCACAGGTGGCCTTCGCCCTCGGCGTGTTGTCGGAGGGCCGGTACAACCTTTTCCGCATCCTGATCCAGTGGTGTTCTGAGAAATTCGTGGAGCTGATCAACCTGGCCCACAAGGGCATCGAGTTCGTCTTCGGCAACCTGGCCGACGCCAGCGGCAGCTGGGCTTACGTCTTCGGCGTGCAGGTGCTGCCCAACATCATCTTCTTCTCCGCCCTGTCGGCCCTGCTGTATTACCTGGGCGTCCTGCAGGCAGTGGTGCGCTTCTTCGCGATGCTGCTGAGCCGGCTGCGGATCTCCGGTGCGGAGAGCGTCTCGACGGCCGCCAACATCTTCCTCGGGCAGACGGAGGCCCCGATCATGATCCGGCCCTTCCTGGAGCGGATGAACCGGAGCGAGGTCCTCTGCATCATGGTGGGCGGCATGGCCAACACGGCAGGCAGCGTGCTCGCCGCCTATGTCGGATTCCTGGGCGGTGCCGACGTGATGCAGCAGAAATACTTCGCACTCCATCTCCTGAGCCAGTCGATCATGAGCGCCCCGGCCGCCATCGTATGCGCGAAGATGCTCTTCCCCCAGACGGAGCCGGTCGAGCGGCGGGTGGAGGTGAGTCGCGAGCGACTGGGCGACAACGCGCTGGATGCAGTGTCCCTCGGTACCACGGACGGCCTGCGGCTGGCCGTGAACGTGGGGGCCATGCTCATCGTCTTCACCGCCTTCATGTACGTGCTGAACTGGATACTCGGTTCGGTCGGGCACCACCTGGGCATCAACGACGACATCCAAAGGGTCAGCCAGGGGCGTTACGACGGACTCTCCTTCCAGATGATCCTCGGCTACCTCTTCTCACCCATCGCCTGGTTGATCGGGGTGGATGCGCGCGAGATGGTGCAGGTCGGACAACTGCTGGGCGAGAAGACCGTCATCAACGAGTTCCAGGCCTACATCAGCTTCAGCCGGATGAAGGCTTCGGGGCTCATCACAGACCCCAAGTCGGTGCTCGTGACCACCTACGCCCTCTGCGGCTTCGCCAATTTCGCGAGCATCGGGATCCAGATCGGCGGCATCAGCCAGCTCGCCCCCAACCAGCGGCGCAACCTCACGGAACTCGGCTTCAAGGCGCTCGTGGGCGGCACCATCGCCTGCCTGATGTGCGCATGCATCGCCGGCGCCCTGGGCTGAGGCCTGCCGGCGAAAAGGCGATTCATCGGATCCTGTCAGTCACATGGCCGCCCAGCATGCAAACGCCGCATAGTCCGGGTACCGAGGCCGCCGGCCGACACGGGGCCGGCAGGCGTGCCCGCGTCTTCCTATGGCTGAGCGTATTGAACAACCTGGGCATCCTCGCCGCCTTCAAATACTTCGACTTCTTTTCCAGGGAGTTTGCCGCGATGCTCTCCTCCCTCGGCTTCGACGCACAACCGGTGGTATTGGAGATGTCGCTACCCGTGTGCATCTCCTGCTACACCTTCCAAGGTGACCTTGCTATGCTGACGACGAAGGGCCCAGGCTTGGCTGCGCCGGTGACAATCCCCGGAATGAGGGCAAGGGGCTTGGACAGATAGAAGTCGGGGGCTCCATTGCAGGTCAACCGGCGACGCACGGCCATCCCACCCTCCGCGACGGAACGGGATCGCCGTTGGCAGGGCCGGACAAAACGGCTGCTTTTACCGTCCGTCCCCATCCTTTCCCGTCCATCCGTACCCCATGCTCTTCAACTCGTTCGAGTTCCTCGTTTTCCTGCCCGTGGTGTGGCTACCATCGCAGAACGGAGAGCACGTGCGCTGATACCCCATGCGCGCTTAACGGACGACAGTTCTTGACAAGTGTCATGGCGGGCATGCTTCGCTGCGGATCCGGCAGTTCCCCCGTCCCGGTGTACCTTTGCGGAAACCCAGGACGATGCCACAAGACGCACTGCCCCAATGGAACCCGGCCGGAAACCCCGATGATCCGTTCCATGACATGTCCAGGAAGGTGCTGAACGGTGAGCGCCTCAGCCCGGAAGAGGGTCTGGCGCTGTTCGAAAGGGCGCCCCTGGCCCTTGTCGGGTGGCTTGCCAACCATGTCCGCGAGCGGAGGCATGCCGACAGGACCTATTTCAACCGCAACTTCCACATAGAGCCCACCAACGTCTGCGTCTTCGCCTGCCACTTCTGTGCCTATTCGCGCCTTTATGCGCATCGGGAGGAGGGCTGGGAGCTGGACATCGACCGGATGATGGAGATCGTCAGGTCCTACGACGGCAAGCCCGTCACCGAAGTGCACATCGTGGGGGGCGTACATCCGAAGATGGACATCCGTTTCTTTGCCGACCTGCTCCGGCAGATCAAGGCCCACCGCCCCGGACTGCACATCAAGGGCTTCACGGCGGTGGAACTCGACTACATGTTCCGCAAGGCGAAGATGACGCGGACCGAAGGGCTGGCCTTCCTGCGGGAGGCGGGGCTCGACTCGCTGCCCGGCGGCGGCGCCGAGATCTTCGACCCGGAAGTGCGCCAACGCATCTGCGCCGACAAGGTCGACGCCGACGGCTGGCTCGACATCCACGAGTCCGCCCATCGCCTCGGCATGCACAGCAACGCCACCCTGCTCTATGGCCATGTGGAGACCTACCGCCATCGCATCGACCACATGGAGCGGCTCCGGCAGCTGCAGGACCGGACCGGTGGCTTCAACACCTTCATCCCCCTCAAGTTCCGCAACAAGGACAACGACATGCGCGACGTCGCCGAGGTGACGCTGCTCGAGGATATCCGCATGTATGCCGTGGCCCGGATCTACCTGGACAACTTCGCCCATCTCAAGGCCTACTGGCCCATGCTCGGCCGGCAGAACGCCCAGCTGATGCTGTCCTTCGGCGTGAACGACGTCGACGGCACCATCGACGACACGACCAAGATCTACTCCATGGCCGGCAGCGAGGAGCAGAACCCCGCCATGACCACCGAAGAACTGGTGGCGCTGATCCGACAGGCGGGCCGGACGCCCGTCGAACGCGACACGCTGTACCATGTCGTGAGGGACTACGGTGCCCTGCAGGACTGAGGAATTCCACTGCTACGGATACCCCCGTTGTTCGTCGGGGCATGATGCCGTCGAAGGGATCCTTTGTCGTCATCCCGCCCGAGGCGGGGACGGCGGCTCCGCCACCTTGACGGCATCGGGCCGACACGATACTTTTGGGCGGACCCCGGCGGACGGGATCCAATCGGACGTGCCATGGGAGACGACAGGCGGGTTGCCTTTCAGCGTCGCAGGACCGAGCATTGGGAAGGCGTACACGGCAAGGGCACCCCGGCCGCCGGATGGTATTACCACCGGTTCATCCGGAAGGTGTTCGCCAGCCAGGTACCCCCTGGGCAACGCGTGCTCGAGCTGGGCTGCGGGACGGGCGAACTGCTGGCCGCGACAAGGCCCTCCTTCGGCATGGGGGTCGACTTCTCCGGCACCGCCGTGACGCGCGCGAGGAAAAACTTCCCTGACCTCCGCTTCGACGTTGCCGATGCCGCCGACTTCCGGTACGAAGGCGAACCCTTCGACTACATCATCCTCTCCGACCTGGTCAACGACAGCTGGGATGTGCAAGAGACGCTCATGCGCCTCAGGCGCGTCTGCCACCCGCGGACGCGCATCCTCCTGAACGCCTACAGCCATGTGTGGCAGGTGCCCCTCCAGCTGGCCAGACGCCTGGGACTGGCCCGCCCGCTCCTCCCGCAGAACTGGCTGACCCCGGAAGACATCCGCAACCTCCTGCAACTCTCGGGCTTCGAGCTGCTGAGGGCCTGGCCCGAGATGCTGGTGCCTGCCGCCCTGCCGGGTGCCGGATTCTTCAACCGGTTCGTCGCGAGGTTCGCCCCGTTCAGGTGGTTCTGCCTGACGAACTTCTACGTCAGCCGGCCCATCGGCCCTCCCGCAGCCTCCGCATCGTGCAGCATCATCATCGCCGCCCGCAACGAAGCCGGCAACATCGCCGAACTCATCCGCCGGATCCCCGACATCTGTTCCGACCAGGAGGTGATCTTCGTCGAAGGCGGCTCGACGGACGACACCCATGCCGTCATCGAAGCGGCCATCCGGCATGAGCCACCCGGTCGCTACCGCCTCCTCCGACAGCCCGGGAAGGGCAAAGGGGACGCCGTACGGGCCGGCTTCGGGGTCGCCAGGGGCGACATCCTCATGATCCTCGACGCGGACATGACCGTCGCACCCGAGGACCTGCGGCTCTTCTAAGACGCCATGGTGCGCGGATACGGGGAGTTCGTCAACGGCGTGCGGCTCGTCTACCCGATGGAGCAGCACGCCATGCGTTTCTTCAACCTCCTCGGCAACAAGTTCTTCGCCCTCGCCTTCAGCTGGCTCCTCGGCCAGCCCGTAAGGGATACGCTCTGCGGCACCAAGGTCCTCTGGCGGTCCGATCACGACAAGATTGCCGCGAACCGAGCATATTTCGGCGACTTCGACCCCTTCGGCGATTTCGACCTGCTCTTCGGTGCGGCCCGGCTGAACCTGCGGATCCTCGAGATCCCCGTCCGCTATGCCGCCCGCACCTACGGAGAGACCAACATCTCCCGGTGGAGCCACGGCTGGCTGCTGCTGCGCATGACCTTCGTCGCGGCCCGGAAGATCAAATTCAGGAACTGAGCCCACCAACACCGATCGAATAGACAGACCCTCGAACCCGACGAACCTGACAGCCCGTATCCTGACGGTCGGCAGCCTCCGTGACCGGACATTGCCCATCCTCTTGCTGGCCACCTGGATCGGAGCCACGGGTCTGCTGCTCTGGCAGCGCGCGCACCAGAGCGGCCAGCCGCCCCTCAACGAAGCCTTGGGATACATGAAGAAGGCCCAGGGGGTCTGGCAGGGCATCGCGCAGCGCAAGGCCTTCAACCCCTTCGATGTGGCACCCACACAGCGTCCCCCGGGCACCGTCCTGCTCTCCTATCCACTCGGCTTCGATGCCGACCCGCGAGGCTTCTACTTCCGAAGCCTCTTCATCCCCTTCGTGCTGTGGACCGCTGCCATCCTGCTGGTCCTTTGGCCCGTCGCCTCGCAGGCCACGGCTCGTGACCGATGGAGGCCATACCTGGGTGCCCTGCTCTTCGGCCCGGCGCCGGCCTTTTTCCATTTCGAGTTCCCGGCCGCCCTGGGGGGATGGGGCGGGGTGGACCTGTTCGCGGGATCCCTGGGAGCGCTCGCCATCGCCGCGCTCGACCGGGGCTGGCGGCTGCGGTCGCGGGGTTGGGTCTCCTCGGGCATCGCCCTGGCCAGCTGCACCCTGCTGGTGAAACCCGAGGGGGGACTACTCATCGGCTGTGCCACCCTTTTCCTCCTGATGGCGGAGGCCTTTCGGCATGGTCGGGACGGCCGGTCGGGACAAGCCTACGACCCCTACCCGCTGGCCTCCGGCCTGGTCACCCTATGGCTGGTCGGCGGAGGCCTTGCCATCCTGTCGCTGCAGTCCAAGTACCTCGACCCGCGGTTCCGGGCGTTGGTGGGGGGTGGCGCCATCGATACCCTGAGGGGGCTGCTGGGGCAAGGTCGGGCCAGCGTTGTCTCAGAGGCGGCCTAGGCCCTCACGGGGCCCGCCTGGCTGCTGCTGGCTGCCGGGTTCGCATGGTTGCGGTCCAGGCGCATCCGGGTCGCCCGGGATCCGGACGAAGGGGTACGCCTGGCTTTTGCCACGGTCGCCCTGCTCGGCGGACTGTACTACGGGTTCTTCCGCTCAGGCTGGCGGGAGGCCGGGGCTTTCACCCCCATCGCCTGCTGTGCGGCGGTCCCGCTCGTCGGGAGCCTCTTCCCACGGGTACATGACGGTCTTTGGTCTGCCGGCAGGCGCTGGCTCATCACCGGTTGCCTGGCGGTCTGCGTCAACACGCTACTGCTCCTGTTCCTCCGGAACCCTCCTGTCGCCTGGCAGCAACTTTCGGGCGTTGCCGTCGACGTGGCCCGTACCGAGCCTCCGGGCGTCAGCCTGGGCCACCGGCTGGCCGATACCCTGGAACGGGCAGGGGTGAAGGCTTCGGTTCGCGGGCTTGGCCGCCGTCCGGAGTCGGTATGGTTCGAGGTGTACGGGGATTACCGGCGGTTCAGCGATCCCGGCCGTACCGGCTATTGGACCCATTCGATGGCTTCCGGGACCGGCAGGCCTTCCATAAGGCTTCAGGAACTGGTCTACTCGACCCGGTACATCCTCGTCGAACAGATGATGGATTCGACGGCGGAGCGATGGCTCGAAGCAGGCAGGCGATCCGCCGTATCCAACGAGTCCGACGCATTGCAGGCGTTTTTCTCGCGCCTCGACGGCCGCCATGGCGTCGCGGTGGTCGACAGCAGCGGATGGCTGCGCCTGGTGCGCGTCGTTGCCCCCCGTCCGTTCGCAGCCGCCTTCGACAGCATCATGGTGGGCATGCGTTGGGCGGAGTCGTTCCGGAAAGAGAACCTCGACAAGGACGGCCGGCTGCGGTTGACGGATCCCTTTGCCGAGCCGGTGCATGCCGGCCCCGTCGTCGTCGCCCGGGGAGCAGATGCCGGGAACCTCGAGCGGGTCGAGATCGACCCCGGCACGGTTGGCACCGTGCTGGAAGGGACGAGGATTTCGGTCGTCGGCTGGGTGGTGCCGGACCAGCGGAAGGACACGGCCGTAGGGGATGTCTTCGTCACCCTCGACAAGCCGGGGGAGCCTACGCGCTACATCCTCACCGAGAAGCTGGTGCGGGACGACCTGGTGGCGGCGCTTGGGAAGAGGGGCTACCGGATGGCCGGCTTCCATGCGGGCATCAGCGTGGATGGGCTGACGGGTAGCTACACCCTGGGCGTGGCCGTTCTTTCGGACGGGCGGCTCCACCGCCTGCCCAGGTATGACAGACCGCTGCGCATCGGCACCTACTGAGCGGAACCTGCCCGGGGATGCGCACTGGCCCGGACAAGGGGGTCAGCGATCCCGGCCGGGACGGAGGTTGTCGAGCATGTCGGCCGTCATCCCGGCGAGGTCGTACTCATGCCGCCATCCCCAGTCGGATCGCGCGACCGAATCATCGATGCTTTGCGGCCAGCTGTCGGCGATGGACTGGCGGTAGTCCGGGCGATATGCCATCTCGAAGGCGGGGAGGTGATTGCGGACCGCTTCGCCGATCTCCGCGGGCGAGAAGCTCATGGCGGAGATGTTGTAGGACGTGCGGACGCAGATGCGGTCGGCCGGGGCCTCCATGAGTTCCAGCGTCGCCCGGATGGCGTCCGGCATGTACATCATGGGCAGGTAGGTGTCGGGCTTCAGGAAGCATTCGTAGCGGCCTTCGGACAGGGCGTCGTGGAAGATCTCGACGGCGTAGTCGGTCGTGCCGCCGCCGGGCTCCGATTTGTAGGAGATCAATCCCGGATAGCGCAGGCTCCGGACGTCGAGGCCGTAGCGCTTGTGGTAGTAGTTGCACCAGAATTCACCGGCGTACTTGCTGATGCCGTAGACGGTGATGGGTTCGATGACGGTCTGCTGGGGGCAGTCGCGCTTGGGCGAGGTCGGTCCGAAGACGGCGATGGAGGAGGGCCAGTAGACCTTGTGGAGCTTCTCCTCCCTGGCGATGTCGAGGACGTTGAGGAGGCCCTGCATGTTGAGGTTCCAGGCCAGTCCGGGGTTCTTCTCGCCGGTGGCCGAGAGGATGGCCGCAAGCAGGTATATCTGGGTGATGTTCTGTCGGATCACCTGGACGTGCAGCATCTCCTTGTTCATGACGTCGAGGCTCACGTAGGGGCCGGTGCCCAGCAGGAGCGGGTTGGGCTCCCGGAGGTCCGACGCGATGACCAGGGCGTTGCCGTGGATGCGGCGCAGCGCCATCGTGAGTTCGACGCCGATCTGGCCGGAGGCCCCGATCACGAGTATCTTGTCCTTCACCATGGGGCAAAGGTAGCCCGCCCGTCAGGAACGGGCGACAGTTGCAGCCACGGCACGGATGGTGGCGGGCCCTTACCTTTGCCCCGAACCGAAACCGGCCCGGCATGCCCCTGGTAGCTCCATCACTTCTCTCTGCCGACTTCCTGCGCCTGGGGGAAGCCTCTCTGATGCTGGATGCCAGCGAGGCGGACTGGTACCATCTGGATGTCATGGACGGGCGCTTCGTGCCCAACATCAGCTTCGGACTGCCCGTCATCGCCGCGTTGCGGCCGACGACGCGCAAGCCCTTCGACGTCCACCTGATGATCGAGGAGCCGGAGCGTTACGCCGAGGCCTTCCGGCAGGCGGGGGCCGACATCCTCACCGTCCACTTCGAAGCCTGCCGCCACCTGCACCGGAACCTGCAGCTGATCCGGTCGCTGGGCATGAAGGCGGGGGTGGCCGTCAATCCACAGACGCCGGTGGAGCCGCTCTTCGACTGGCTCGACGAGATCGACCTCGTCTGCATCATGAGTGTCAACCCCGGCTTCGGAGGCCAGCGCTTCCTCCCTCAGACACTCCACAAGACGCGCCGGCTGCGCCACCGGATCGACGAGGCCGGGCTTCCCACCCTGATCGAGGTCGACGGCGGCGTCACCCTCGACAACGCCCGCGACATCACCGGCGCTGGCGCCCACGTGCTGGTGGCCGGCAGCTCCGTCTTCGGCGCCCCCGACCCGGTCCTGGCCATACGCGGGCTGAAGCGGGCGGACACCGGCCGGCCCTGACGGAGATGGGCCATCCCGGCCATCGCCCCGTGTCCTCCTTTTTCCCAGATATCGGCCTGTTTTGGGATGTCGACCATCCGGTATTTCAGTCCCTTCGCCTTCCTGGCCCTGGCGGCGCTGCTGGCCTGGCTGGCCGGGCGGCCGGTCGGGACGGGGGTGCGGCTGCCGGGGCGGCTGACCCTGGGCATCGGCCTGCTGGTGGCGGCCAATACGGCGGGAATCGCCGCCCATCCGGACCCCTCCCCCGCATCAGAGGCGTTCTCAGGGGTGAACACGTCGACCCGAAGGCCCCTGCCCATGGAGGTCAGGATGGAGCAGTGGATGCATCGGGCCTTCGGCCCTTTCGAGCGGGAGCCCATCGTGTACATCCATCACCAGGAATGCACCCATGAATGGCTGGCGGCGCTCTCCTCCACCGTTCGGTAATACCTGGGGGATTCATCGAAAGGATATGCGGCGATGGTCCATAGCATCTGGCGCCACAACCCCGTGCTCGACCTGCAACGCATGTTCTTGAAGGACCCTAGACCGGCCGGGGGAAGTCGTGCAGGCCGGCCGGCTGCGGACCGTCACGCGACCGGACGTCGCAGCGCATTTCGGCAGGCCCTCGCTGCTGCACAGCGGCTTCCGCGGCCTGCTCTACCTGCCGTCGTTACGTGGACCCTACCGGATGGGCCTCGCCTACCACCGGGGCGGCCGCTGGCACCGGATGCCGGGCTCGCAACGGTCGATAGACTTCGCCCCGCCGGAATGAGTCGGCCGCCACGAAGGTGGCGGAATGCGTATTTTCGGGCATGCCCCTGAAGAGCCTGGCCATGCTGTTGTCGATGCTGGCATTGTCGGCCGTGGCGCAGCGCCGGCCCGCCACCGTCGTCGGGCGGGTGTCCGACACGGAAGGGCGGCCGTTGGCGGGCAGTTCCGTCACCATCCTGGGCCGGGCGACGGGCATCCCCACCGACGACAGCGGCCGGTTCCGCATCCCCGTGCCGGCCGAAAGGCCCTTCGCCCTGGTCTTCTCGCATGCCGGCCAACGGAGCCGCCAGGTGAACCTGTACCTGCGGGCCGGCGCCGTCGATACGGTCGAGGTACGGCTGGGCCCCGACAGCGGACGGCTGCGGGAAGTGGTGGTGACGGCCCCTTCGGACCGGCGCGAGGCCGGACTGATCCGGCTGGACCCGAAGGAGGTACGCAACCTGCCCTCCGTCACCGGAGGGGTGGAAGCCCTCCTCAAGGTCTTCGTGGGCAGCAACAACGAGCTCACCTCGCAGTATTCCGTCCGGGGTGGCAACTACGACGAGAACCTTGTCTATGTCAACGATTTCGAAGTGTTCCGGCCGTACCTGGTGCGCAGCGGGCAGCAGGAGGGCCTGAGCTTCATCAACCCCGAGCTGGCCGGCCGCATCAGCTTCCACAACGGCGGCTTCCAGGCGCGCTATGGCGACCGGATGAGCAGCGTCCTGGACGTCGCCTACCGCAAGCCGACCCGCTTCGGCGGTTCCCTGAGCCTCGGCATCCTGGAGCAGGGGCTGCACGTCGAGGGCGCCGACCGGCGCCAGCGCGTCAGCTACCTCGCCGGCGCCCGTTCGCGCACCAACCGCAGCCTCCTCTCCGCCCAGGAGGTCAAGGGCAGCTACCTCCCTTCCGCCGCCGACGTCCAGGCCCTCGTCAACGCACAACTCAACGACCGCTGGGAGGCCGAGGTGCTCGTCAACCTCTCGCGGACCGACTTCGCCTTCCAACCCCGCGACGCACAGCTCACCTCCAGCGTGTTCTCCCCCTTCTTCTCTGCCAACCTGGGCATGGACATCTTCTTCGAGGGGCGGGAGGACGACCGCTACCGCACCGCAATGGTCGGCCTCTCGGCCAGCCGCCGCCGGTCCGACCGGCTCAGCCTCAAATGGCTCGCCTCCGCCTTCCACAACGGGGAACGCGAACGCTTCGACATCACCGGCTACTACCTGTTCGGCGACCGCGAATTCGACCGCACCAAGCCCGAGTTCGGACAGATCACCAACCCCCTCGGCGTCGGCGGACACCAGCGCTTCGCCCGCAACCGGCTCGACATCCGCAACCTCAACATCGGCCACCGGGGCGACTGGAAGGCCGGCAAGGGCCATCACGTCCTCTGGGGGCTGGGCTTCGACCTCACCCGGATGCAGGACCGCCTCAACGAATGGGAACGGAAGGACTCCACCGGCTACACCCTGCCGCACGGTACCGGCAGCCTCCTGCTGTCCGACGTCCTGAAGTCGACGGCCGACCTCGACGTCCACCGCCTCAGCGGCTTCCTGCAGGACAACCTCGTCCGCACCCGACACCGCGACGTCACCCTGCAGGCGGGACTGCGTTTCCAATACAACACCCTCAACGGCGAATGGCTCCTCTCGCCGAGGCTGTCGGCCTCGATGCTCTCCAAGCGCCACCGCGACCTCGTCTGGCGGGCCGCCCTAGGCGCCTACCACCAGCCACCCTTCTACCGCGAGATGCGCCGGCCCGACGGATCCGTGAACACCGGCCTCGGGGCCCAGCGCAGCTGGCAGGCCGTCGCCGGGGCCGACCTCCTCTTCCGCTGGCACGACAGGCCCTTCCGCTTCACCGGCGAAGCCTATGCCAAACACATGTCCCAGGTGGTCAGCTACGACGTCGACAACGTCCGCATCCGCTACAGCGGTCGCAACGACGCCCGCGCCGTCGCCGCCGGACTCGAACTGCGCCTCGCCGGCGAATGGGTCAAGGACGCCGAAAGCTGGGTGAGCCTCGGCTTCATGCGCACGCTGGAGGACCTCCGAGGCGACACCTACCTCCAATACCTCGACAAGGACGGACAACCCTTCTCGCCCCGGTCGCCGGACCCGTTCCCGGCCGACAGCGTACGCCGCGAGATGGGCTGGCTCCGAAGGCCCACCGACAGGCTGCTCACCCTCGGCATCTTCTTCCAGGACTACCTCAGCACCAACCGCAACGTCCGCGTCCAACTCAACCTCATCGCCGGGTCCAACATGCCCTATAACATCCCCGGCAGCGTCAGGTACCGCAACGCCCTCGTCATCGAACCCTATATCCGGGCCGACATCGGATTCTCCGCCCGCATCTACGATGCCGAAGACCGGAAGCGCGGACGGCGCATCCCCGGCCTCCGGAGCTGCTGGGCCAGCCTCGAACTCTTCAACCTGCTCGACCGCCGCAACACCATCTCCTACCAGTTCGTCAAGGACTTCTCCAACACCGTCTTCACCATGCCCAACCGCCTCACGCCCCGCCTCCTCGGCATCAAGGTCACCACCCGGTTCTGAGGCCGGAGGTGCCACCCGCAGGCCGCACCCGCCGTCACGGCAACAGGTGCAGGCCTTGGCCGCCAATCCCTTAATTTTGATGAAATCCGAGACCTTGACAGAGACCATCATCAGCCTCGAGTCCGTCAACCCCATCGAATTCTTCGGCGTCAACAACGGCAAGCTCGACATCCTCAAGAAGAAATTCCCCCTGCTGAAGATCCTCAGCCGGGGGACGCAGATCAAACTCTCGGGCGCGCCCGAACTCATCGAGACGGCCCGGGAGAAGATAGACCTCCTCATCCAGTACCTGGAGCGCAACGGACAGCTGAGCGACAATTACTTCGAGCAGATCCTGGGGGGTGACGACACGGAGGCGGTCGACCACTTCGCGGAACGCCATCCGCACGACGTGCTCGTATTCGGGCCCAATGGCAAGTCGGTCCGCGCCCGCACCGCCAACCAGAAGCGGATGGTCGCCCTCACCGAACGCAACGACATCATCTTCGCCATCGGCCCAGCCGGCACGGGCAAGACCTACACGGCCGTCGCCCTGGCCGTCAGGGCCCTGAAGAACAAGATGGTCAAGAAGATCATCCTCACCCGTCCGGCCGTCGAGGCCGGCGAGAGCCTGGGCTTCCTGCCGGGCGACCTCAAGGAGAAGATAGACCCCTACCTGCGGCCCCTCTACGACGCCCTGGACGACATGATCCCGGCCGACAAGCTGGGCTATTACATGAGCACCCGCGTCATCGAGATCGCCCCGCTGGCCTATATGCGCGGCCGCACGCTGGACCACGCCTACATCATCCTCGACGAGGCGCAGAACGCCACCGAACTGCAACTCAAGATGTTCCTCACCCGCATCGGCGCCCATGCCAAGGCCATCATCACGGGCGACCTCACACAGGTGGACCTCCCCAAGAACCAGCGCAGCGGCCTCGACAAGGCCATCCGCATCCTCCGCAACATCGACGGCATCGGGCATGTGGAGCTCGACGAGGAGGATGTCGTCCGGCACCGCCTCGTCAAGGCCATCATCCGCGCCTACGACCGCGAACGCGAAAAAAACGAAAACCATGGCTGAACGATTCCTGAAGACACTGCTACCGGTGCTCCTGCTGCTGGCGGGCTGTGCGGAGCCGCAGGGGTTCCGGCAGCCGGAAGACGGCCTCGAGGCCGCCCGCGAATTCATCCGGGCCACCCTCGACGGCGACTACGGCAAGGCCGAGATGTACGTCTCGGCCGAAGGGCAGGACCTGGAACTCTACGCCCGCTGGCGGGAACACATGCGCCGGCAGCCCGAACGGGAGCGGCTGGGCCTCAAGTCGTCCACCATCCTCATCGAATCCGTCGAGACGCCCAACGACTCCCTCACCATCGTCCGGTATGCCAACAGCTTCCACCGCCAGTCGACCCGCATCGTGGTGGCCCGCCGCAACGGGGCCTGGCGCGTGCGCTTCGGCGAGACGATCACCGCCCCCCCGGCCGGCGGGGCGGACAGCACCCACTGACCCACCCGGCATAACGACCGCGACCGATGTGGAGGCAAATGATCCTGGTGGCGATATCCTCGGGGGCGGGCGGCGCCCTCCGCTTCCTGGTCGGCCGATGGGTCCTGGCGCAGTTCGGCGCACCCCCTCCCCTGGCCACCGGGCTGGTGAACCTCGTCGGTTGCGGCCTGATCGGATATGTATCAGGCCTCGCCTCCAGGCACGGAGGACTGTCGCCCGAGGCGGCGTTGATGCTGACGACGGGCTTCTGCGGGGGCTTCACCACCTTCTCGGCCTTCGCCTGGGAGAACCTGCAGCTGCTGCGGTCGGGCAGTCCGCTGCCGGCGCTGGCCTACATGCTCACGAGCGTCGGCCTCGGCATCCTGGCCGCCTGGGCCGGCCTCCGGCTGGCGAGCCCCGCCTGAAGCCATGACGGACCTACGGAACCACAACGCCATGAACCCCCCAAAAGACAAGGGCATGCAAGCGGAGACCCTGCTCATCGTGATCGGCATCGGACTGGCGGCCGGCATCCTCAGCGGGATGGTGGGCGTCGGCGGCGGCATCGTCATGGTGCCTGCGATGGTGTATTTCCTCGCCTTCCCGCAGCACCGGGCGCAGGGCACCTCGCTGGCGCTGATGCTCTTCCCCGTCGGCCTGCTGGGCGCGCTGAACTATTACCGGAAAGGCCATGTGGACCTGCGTGTCGCCGGGCTGCTGGCCGTCGGCTTCGTCCTGGGCAGCTACCTGGGCAGCCGCTTCTCACTGTCGCTCCCGCAGGCGACGGTCCGGCGCATCTTCGCCCTCGTCATGCTGGCCGTGGCGTTGCGGATGCTGGTCGTCGACCGAAAGTGAAGCCACTCAGCCAATCGGGCAGGGTCAGGCGTCCTTTTTGGCCGCCGCCGCTTCTGCCGCCGCCAGGGCGGCCGCCTTCCGCATCTCGGCCCGGCAATAGGCGCGGTAACGACCGGGCGTCACCCCGGTGGAGATCCGAAAGGTCGACCGGAAAGCCAGCAGGTTACGGAAGCCGGAAGCCTGCCGGATGTCCGAGAGGGACAACCCCTTCGCTGCGGGGTCCTTCATCTGACCGATGCTGTGCGCCACGCGGAGATGGTCGAGATAGGTGGCGGCATCGACGTCGACATGGGCCTGTACCACCTCCTCCAGCAGCTCGGGGGTGATATCCAACTTTTTCAGGCAGTCGGCCGGACCGAAGGGTGGGTCCACGAATGGCTTTTCCGCCATCAGCCAGGTCTCCAGGCTGAACATCGTCCACTGCTTGCGGTTGGCGGACTTGGCGGCCTTTTCGTCCGCCAGGGATGCCCCATGGAGGCTGAAGCGGTAGTCGCGACCCTCCCGCAGCAGTCGGAGGTAGGATTCGAAGAGCTTGATGCGTTTGCGCTGGGCGCTCCGCACCAGCAGCCATCCGGCAAGGACCGAGAGGAGCAGCACCGGGGGAGCGGCGATGGGGATCAACGGGTACCGTTCCAAGAGGTCAGACAGGACCTTGGGTATCCAGGAGGAGGATGGTTCGGAGGGGACGACGGGCACACCCTCTACGGGTGCGACCTTCGTGGCCGGGGCATCTGCTGTCGATACCGATGCCGGCGAGGAGGGGGTGACGGCTGCTGCCGAGCCCGTGGCAGGCGACACACTCGGCGTCGGGTTCACGGGAGCGGGAGCGGGTCGGGATGGAGGTGGGGGTGGAGCGCTGCCGGACGGGTCGATGACCGCTCGCTTGGCGATCAGTCGCTTCTCGAGACGGTCATCCCCCAGGTCCCTGGCGAGCGCGAGGTATCCATCGATGACGCCCAGGCTGAGGGGGACGAGGTTGAGGTTGTCGGACAACAGCTCGGCTTCGCGGAAATATCGCCCGGCAGCGGCCTTGTCACCGGCCAGGATGGCGCATTCCCCGAGATGGAACAGCACCCGGGTCTCGAGGGGCTGTCTTTTGTCTTGCCGGGCGAAGGCGAGGCAGCTGTCCAGCGCCGGCCGGGCCATTTGCCACTGACCCCTCTGGATCCAGATGCGGGCGACGGCAAGGCGACCGCCACGGTAGAAGTCGAGCCGATCGAGGAGGCCAGGGTCCAGCCGGTCGGCCAGGGCATAGAAATACAGGGCGCTGTCCGTCCGGGTCTCTTTAATGCTGGCTGCAATGGCCCGGAGCATGGGTGCTGCCTGGGCGCTGTCGGGCGTTATCCGCAACAGCCGCACCGCCATGTCGAAATAATGCCTGCCCTCGTCGGGCTTGCCCAGGCCATAGGAATGGATGCCGATGCGCTGCGCGCAGGAGACGACCTCCTTGTCGGGTCCGTCATGCTCCTGGAGGAGGGTCACGGCCAACTTCATGGTGTCGACCGCCCAGGGGGTGCTTTTGTTGTTGAGATAGAAGCCGAGCTGGGAGAGGGCGAAGGCCTTCTCCAGGGGCAGCCCGGCCTTGTCGAAGGCCTCGACGGCGTTGCGATAGCGGCCGATGCGGTCGGTGCGGCTGCCGGGGTTGCCGTCGTTTTCCTGGGTGGCCCAGGGGGCGGAGAGGAGGGACATCCGGCCGACGGCGGCCCAGTGCTGGCCCTTCCTGGCGACTTCGATACTGCTGTCGAGCAACTGCCGGGCGCCTGCGGCGTCACCCGCAGCATGGAGGGCCCTGCCCTTGAGCATCCAGACGGCGTGGTAGGACGTATCGGGCAGCTTCCGGTCGGCCACGAGACGGATGGCGGCGTCCGCGACGGAAAGGGACCTGTCGGGGAAGGTGTCGGCCTGGCGCAGCAGGGCGTCGAGCTCGGACTGGCCCGGCAGGCCGGCGGAGCGGTCTGACTGGCAACCGAAGGACAGGCCGAGGAGGATGCCGAGGAGGGCGGGGGGAATGCGAAACGATGTCATAGGCGGATAAAGGAGGGTAAAAATATGACAATTGAAGGAAACCTGCCGGCACCGGAGGCCGTAACGGCAGGCGGCAGAACGGGGAAATGTGTATTTTGAGCCCATGTCGACACCCCGCCAAGGTTGGACGGACGGACAGTTGCTGGACGCGTTCCGCCGGACGGGCGACCGGGCGTTGCTGGGCGAACTGCTGGAGCGGTACACCCTGCTGCTCTACGGCGTGGCCATGAAATACCTCCGGAACGAGGAGGATGCAAAAGACGCCGTGCAACAGGTGTTCCTCAAGGCCCTGACGGAGTTGGAGAAGTATGCTGTCGAATACCCCAAGAGCTGGCTCTATGCCATCATGCGGAACCACTGTCTGATGCGGTTGCGGGGGTCTTCCCCCACGCCGGTGGGGCTGGAGGAGCATATGGCCCCGGCGGAGGATGTCGGGGAGGGCGTGGCGGCCAAGACCTTCGAAGAGACGCGCTACGCCCAGCTCGAAGAGGCCCTGGGCATGCTTTCCGCGGAACAGCGGACCTGCATCACGCTCTTCTACCTCGAGCGGAGATCGTATCAGGAGGTGTGCGGGGTCACCGGCTTCGGCTTCGGAGAGGTGAAAAGCCATATCCAGAACGGCCGGCGCAACCTGAGGATCATCCTTCAACGAAAAACGCGTGACGTATGAGCGGGGATTGGGACCGGATTCTCTCGGAGCACCCGGACATCGACCCGGAACGGCTGACGGCCTACCTCGAAGGGCGACTGACGGGTGAGGAGCGGCATCGGGTGGAGCGGTTGATCGCGGCGTCGGACTTCGTCGCCGATGCGGTGGAGGGCCTGTCGGCGATGCCCGACCGGACGCGGCTCCCCGGCATCGTGGCCGACCTGAACCGGGGCCTTCGCCGCAGGACGCGCGAGCGCAGGCGAAAGCTCTTCCGCAACGGCATGGGCTTCCCCCTGTGGCTGGCCTATGCGACGGCCCTGATCATCGCGCTGATCGCCCTTGCCTGGCTGGTCCTGCGGATGTTGCCGGTGGCAGGGGAGTGAGGAGTGGCCGGTAGGGGCTGTCGCCCCCCTCAGCGGCAGCGGCGGTGGACGAGTTCGGCCAGGCCGGGATGGGCCGCGGCGAGGGGGCCGGCCTCCGCCATCTCGAAGTCGCAGAAGTCGAAGCCCGGGGCGACGGTGCAGCCCACCAGGGCGAAGCCGGCAGGGTCGGCGGGTTCGGACGCGAACCATGCGCCGGCGGGGACGGTGGCCTGGAAGGTCTCGCCCGCGGCCGACCGGGGCCCGAGACGGATGAGCCGATAGTTGCCGTCGTGGCAGATGACGTGGATGTGGAGGCCGCAGCTGCCGGTGTAGTAATGCCAGGTCTCATCGCTGCGGATGCGGTGGAAGGCCGAGAAGTCGCCCGGCCCCAGCAGGAAGTAGATGGCGGTGGAGAGGCTCCGCTCCCCCTGGAAGCGCGCGGGCAGTCCGGCTTCCGGGATCGATTCCGAGGAACGGTAGGTCTCGCGGTAAAAACCCCCTTCGGGATGCGGGAGCAGGCCGAGTTCCTCCACCAGGGAGGCGGGGTCGGTGATGACGGGGGGTGTCGGCATGCTTTTTATTTTGCCACGATGCGGAAATGGCATTTCTTCAACGACCCACATGTCCCTACCGGGGCTGACGGGTGTGGATGATTGCCTGTCATATCCTCCGACAGGGCCGATGGCCCGCCAAGACCAACTGCGAACCTGAAAGGAAGCCCGGCTGATCCCCGGGCTTTTTTTATGCCTTGCGCCACGGCAGGGAGGGCGTCACTGGTATTGGATATAGACCGGCCGGGGCCGCAGCAGCAGTAGGTCGGCCGGGGTGAGGAGCCGGTGGGGAGGGTGTTTGAGGTCGTTCCGGTAAAAGATCTTGAAGCCGGAGAACTGCACCGGCTCGCGTTGGATGAAGCCCTGGTAGGTGTCGAACTTCTTGGCGGGCGCGCCCCAGCCGTCCATGTCCATGACGATCTGCACTTCGGGCCGGCGTACGATCTTCTTGTAGTTGGTGACCATGTTGCGGGTGAAGCGGTGGATGACGAGGATCTTGGGGGGGATGCCTTCCTCGCGGACGAGGCGCGCGAGGTAGTCGGTGGCGTAGTTGATGTCTTCGGCGTCGTAAGTGCCGATGGCGGCGCCCGGGCGCTGTCCGCCCTTCATGGAGAATTCCGGGTCGATGCCGAAGTGCACGTCGGGCATGCGGAGGAAGCGTTCGAACTCGGGGAGTTCGCGACGGAGGGTGCTGTGGCCCACCTGGATGTCGATGAATACCAGGGCGCCGGCCTCGCGGGCCATGGAAAGGGTCTTCTCGACCTCCTTGTGGGGCATGCGGAGGCGGTAGCCGCTGTCGCGGCCCGGGTGCAGCTGGGCCGTGACGGCGATGTAGTGCAGGGCGGGGATGACGGGCGTCTCGGGGTCGGCCTTCCGCCAGGCCTCTGCCTCGGCCCGCAGCCGCTTGAGCATCGAATCCTTCGGCAGTTCGCCCAGGATGCCCATCTGACGGGAGTAGAAGTTGCCGTAATAGGCGACCACCCGCTGCAGGGGGAGGATGGCGCCGGGCAAGGGATAAGGGGCGGGGACGGGCCATCGGCCGGAACTGTCGCCGTTCACCATGCGACGTACGGCCTGGTCGTAGGCGGCGGTATCGAGAACGGGCGCCTTGCGCACCGCCACCTCGGTGTCGGACACGGGCGGACGGGCAGGCTGTTCGGCCGTGGCGGGCGCGCCGCAGCCGACGGCGAGGGACAGCAGGGGCAGCAGGACTGCGGCCATGACGGCCGGTGATATAGGGGCGCGGGACCGTAACATACCGCAATGTACGGCGAATCGTCCGTTGGGACCGGCCAGACGGCATCCATACCGCCGTTGCCGGATTGACCCGGGCATTCCGTACCTTTACCGGGATGCGTACCCCGCTATCGCGACTGAGGATCATCGGCGACGTCGAGGGAGTCTCCTACCTCCTGCTCCTCGGCGTGGCGATGCCCCTGAAATACCGGGCCGGCCTGCCCGAGGCCGTGACCTGGGTCGGCGGACTGCACGGGGCGCTCTTCGTGGCCTTCTGCGCCGCCCTGCTGCAGGTACACCTCGTCCGCCGCTGGCCGCTGCCCAGGACGGCCCTCGCCTTCCTCAGCTCCCTGATCCCCTTCGGCACCTTCCTCCTGAGCCGGACCATCCGCCGCGAAGAAGGCGCCATCCGCCCAGAGACAACCACCCAAACAAGCTCCACACCTTGAGATTCACTGACTTCGGTTTCCACGACAGCCTCATGGAAGGGATCCTCTCCAGCGGCTGGGAGGAGGCCACCCCCGTGCAGGAACAGGTCATCCCGCACATCCTGGCCGGGAAAGACATCATCGCCTCCGCCCAGACGGGCACCGGCAAGACGGGCGCCTTCCTCCTCCCCATCCTCCAGCGGCTCCTCTCGGAACCCTCGCCCGACCACCACATCAACGCCCTCATCATCGTCCCCACCCGCGAACTGGCCGTGCAGATCAGCCACCAGCTCGACGGACTGACCTATTTCACCGACATCGGCTCCATCGCCGTCTACGGCGGCGGCGACGGCAACACCTTCGTCCAGGAGAAGGCCGCCCTCTCGCGCGGGGCCGACATCGTCGTGGCCACCCCCGGCAAACTCATCTCCCATATCAACATGGGATACGTCAAACTGGGACAGCTCTCCTACCTCATCCTCGACGAGGCCGACCGGATGCTCGACATGGGCTTCCACGACGACATCATGCGCATCATCGGCCAGGTGCCCCAGCAACGGCAGACCCTGCTCTTCTCGGCCACCATGCCCCCACGCATCCGCAGCCTGGCGCAGAAGATCCTCCGCGACCCCGTCGAAGTCAACATCGCCATCTCCAAGCCGCCCGAACGCATCCGCCAGGAACTCTACGTCGTCTACGAACCGCAGAAGAACCCCCTCGTCAAACGACTGCTGAGGAACAGCCCCTTCCGGTCCATCCTCGTCTTCTGCTCCCGCAAGCACAGCGTCAAACTCCTCACCCGCGAACTCAAAAGGGCCGGCTTCAACGCAGAAGAGATCCACTCCGACCTGGAACAGTCGCAGCGCGAAGAAGTGCTCCGACGCTTCTCCAGCAAGCAGCTGCCCATCCTCGTGGCCACCGACATCCTCAGCCGCGGCATCGACATCGACCAGATAGAGCTCGTCATCAACTACGACGTGCCCCATGACGGCGAAGACTACGTCCACCGCATCGGCCGTACCGCCCGCGCCGAGACCGACGGCACGGCCTACACCTTCGTGACCGACAAGGAACTCAGACGGATGGCGCAGATCGAAAAACTCATCGGCCGCGAAGTGCCCCGGGCCACGATACCGCCCGAACTGGGCCCCACCCCAGGCACGGGAACGCCGGCGGGCCCCGAGCGCGCCGGACAGGGCCACCGTCCCGGAGGGGGCGGACGCCCAGGCGGCGGACAGCACCGGTCAGGCCGCGGCCGCCCGGGACAGCCTTCCAAGGGACGCGACGGAAGGGGGGGCGGCAAGGGCCCCCGCCAGGGCTCGCCCCGCGGGTGACCGCCACTCCGACCGGTCATGCGACCGGCCCACAAGCCTGCAGGACCCGATGGATGGGCTGTCATCCACCGACAACGACGGAACCCCGGTCTCCAACAGACCGGGGTTCCGTTTGGGTGACAGCCCGCGCGCTTCAGGCCCGTTTCTGCTTCGACTTGGCCAGCTCGGCCTCCACGGCCTTCGAGAGCTGGGCCAGGTTGGGCACACCGGTGAACCGCTCCCCGTTGATGAAGATGGCGGGCACGGCGCGGACGCCGAGCTCGAGGCCTTCCAGCAGGTCGGCGCGGACGGTCCACCCGAAGACCGAGTCGGTCAGGTTGGAGATGAAGTTCCGGTCGTTCACGCCGGCTTCCATGGCGTAGTCGCGCAGGCTGATGCTGCCCAGGTTGCGGCGGTGTCGGAAGAGGAGGTTGTGCATCTCCCAGAAGCGACCGTGCTGCGAGGCGGCCACGGAGGCCTCGGCGGCCTTGTGGGCCCGCTGGTGGACCTGCGTGAGGGGGAAATGGCGGAACTGGAAGCGGAGCCGTCCGTCGAATTTCTGCAACAGCTGCTCGATGACGGGTTGCAGCTTGGCGCAGGCCTCGCTCTCGTAATCCCCGAACTCCACCATGGAGACGGGGGCCGACTTGTCGCCCACCCAGATGTGCTTCGGCGGGATGATGTCGATGGCTTTATTCTTGTGTGACATGTCCTGGGGTTGAACGCTGCGGTCGTCTCGACCTTGGCGCATGGAAAAAAGGATGTGCCCCTGCGGCACTGCCGAGGCACCTCCTGCGTCGGATAGGTTGGATTTTCAACGTCGGGATGCGGCAAAGGTCCAATTCTATAAACAATAGAGATGCCTATTTGTCCACAATGCCTTCCCGTTCTGCTGTTAAATATTTGTTAGGAGGCCTTTGAGGGGTGCTTCCGACTTTCCGCCGGCGTCGTTGCGGAAGACGACGATCCCGTCGAAGACGTCCACGGTGACGGGCTGGCCCCTGTCGATATCGCCGGCGAGGATGCGTCGGGAGAGGGGGTTGACGACCTCTTTCTGGATGAGGCGTTTCAGGGGTCGGGCGCCGTACTGGGGGTCGAAGCCGTGTTCGGCGAGGAAGTCGAGGGCATACCCGGTGAAGCGGAGGTCGATGCCGCTGTCGGCCAGCCGGCGGCGAAGCCCTTCGAGCTGGATGCCGATGATGCCGCGGACCTGCGACCGGCCGAGGGGTTGGAACATGATGATCTCGTCGACGCGGTTGAGGAATTCGGGGCGGACGGTCTGCCGGAGGAGGGCCATGACATCGACCCTGGCGCGGCGGGTGGCCGCTTCGAGGCCGTCGTCGCCGACCTGGTCGAAGGCCTCCTGGATGAGGTGGCTGCCGATGTTGCTGGTCATGATGACGATGGTGTTGCGGAAGTTGACGGTCCGGCCCTTGTTGTCGGTCAGGCGGCCATCGTCAAGGACCTGCAGCAGCACGTTCCACACGTCGGGGTGGGCCTTTTCGATCTCGTCGAGGAGGACGACGCTGTAGGGTTTGCGGCGTACGGCCTCGGTGAGCTGTCCGCCCTCTTCGAAGCCGACGTAGCCGGGCGGGGCGCCGAGGAGTCGGGAGACGGTGTGTTTCTCCTGGTATTCGCTCATGTCGATGCGGGTCATCATGGACTCGTCGTCGAAGAGGAATTCGGCGAGGGCCTTGGCGAGTTCGGTCTTGCCCACGCCGGTGGTGCCGAGGAAGATGAAGGAGCCGATGGGCTTCTTGGGGTCCTGCAGGCCGGCGCGGCTGCGACGGATGGCGTCGGCGACGGCCGTGATGGCCTCTTCCTGCCCGACGACGCGGCGGTGGAGCTGGTCCTCGAGGTGCAGCAGCCGTTCGCGCTCGCTCTGCAGCATGCGGGAGACGGGGATGCCGGTGGCCTTGGCGACGTTCTCGGCGATGTCTTCGGCGTCGACCTCCTCCTTGAGGAGCCGTTTCTCGCCCGTCGAACCGAGTTCTTCCGTCAGCCTGGCGATGGCGGCCTCCTGTTCGCGGATGCGGCCGTAGCGGATCTCGGCGACCTTGCCGTAGTCGCCTTCGCGCTCGAGGCGTTCGGCCTGCGTCTTGAGTTCTTCGATGCCGGCCTTGGCGGCCTGGATGCCTTCGACGAGCTCCTTCTCCTGCCGCCATTTGGCCTTCAGGGTGTCGCGCTGCACGGCCAGGTTGGCGATCTCGGTGTTGAGTTCCCGGAGTTTGGGCTCGTCGTTCTCCCTCTTGATGGCTTCGCGCTCGATCTCGAGCTGGCGGATCTGCCGTTCGAGCTTGTCGAGCTCCTCGGGCATGGAGTTCATCTCGAGGCGCAGTTTGGCGGCGCTCTCGTCGACCAGGTCGATGGCCTTGTCGGGCAGGAAGCGGTCGGTGATGTAGCGGTGTGACAGTTCGACGGCGGCGATGATGGCCTCGTCGCGGATGCGGACATGGTGGTGGGTCTCGTAGCGGTCCTTCAGCCCCCGCAGGATGGAGATGGCGTCCTCGACGCTGGGCTCGTCGACCATCACCTTCTGGAAGCGGCGCTCGAGGGCCTTGTCCTTCTCGAAGAACTTCTGGTACTCGTTGAGGGTGGTGGCGCCGATGGCGCGGAGTTCGCCCCTTGCCAGGGCGGGCTTGAGGATGTTGGCGGCGTCCATGGCCCCCTCGCCCCCGCCGGCTCCCACCAGCGTGTGGATCTCGTCGATGAAGAGGACGATCTCGCCCTCGCTGGCGCCGACCTCCTTCACCACGCCCTTGAGGCGCTCCTCGAATTCACCCTTGTATTTGGCACCGGCGATGAGCTGGCCCATGTCGAGGGCGAAGACGGTCTTGGAGCGCAGGTTCTCGGGCACGTCGCCGTTGACGATGCGCATGGCCAGCCCTTCCGCGATGGCGGTCTTGCCAACGCCGGGCTCCCCGACCAGGATGGGGTTGTTCTTGCTGCGACGGGTGAGGATGTGCAGGGTCCGGCGTATCTCCTCGTCGCGCCCGATGACGGGGTCGAGCCTGCCCTGCCGCGCCATCTCGTTGAGGTTCCGGGCGTATTTGCCCAGCGCATTGTACTGGGTCTCCTGCGTCTGGCTCTTGACGGTGTCGCCCTTGCGGAGGTCGCGCAGGGCCGCCTCGAGGCCCTTTTCCGTGAGTCCGGCGTCGCGCAATAGGTTGGCCGCGGCGTCGGAACCCTGCAGGAGCGCGATCAGCATCAGCTCGGGGCTGACGAACTCGTCGCCGAAGCGCTTGAGGAGCGAGGCGGCCCGCAACAGGGCCTGGTTGGCCTCCCGCCCGAGCTGCTGCCCGGCGGTATCTCCCTGCACCCGGGGCAGCCGTGTGAGGGCCTCCGATAGGCGGGCCTCCAGGGGCGCAACCGATACGTTGTTCCTTTTCAGGAGATACGCCACCGGGGAGTCCTTCTGGTCAAGCAGGGCCCTCAGCAGATGGACCGCCTCGATGGCCGGGTTGCCGGCGTTGAAGGCCAACTGCTGCGCCTGCTGCACAGCCTCGGCCGCCTGGATGGTGTAGTTGCTAAGGTTCATCGCTGTACATTTGCCCATACCGGCATCAAATAGCAATCCACCCCCCCAACCCGCGCAACCATGTCAGGAATCTTGCAACGGAACTGCCATTATTTCAGTACAGCAGGGCTCATGCTGCTGTTCTTTCCGGTTTTGATGGCGCAGCAGCGCGATTTCAGCGGCATCGAAGGAATCTTGAAGCTGCAGCAGAAGTCGATCGGCAAGGACGTGGTGATCCTGGTGGCGAAGGACGGCAAGAACGTGTACACCCTGCAGTCGCCCGAATTCAATGCCCGCATCGGCGTACCCGTCGAGCATGCGGGCACCTGGCTGACGGCGGCGGTGGTGATGACCTTCGTGGATGCGGGCAAGCTGTCGCTGGACGACAAGGTGAGCAAGTACATCCCGCAGTTCTCGAAGTATTTCAAGGGCTATATCACGCTGCGGCACTGCCTGACGCACCTGACGGGCATCGAGGCGGAGGCGGCGGGCGTGCTGCGGCTGGCACAGAAGAACCGCTTCGAGAGCCTTCAGGAGGAGGTGGAGCATTATGTGACCAAGCGCGAGATCGTGACGAACGCGGGTGATGCCTTCCACTTCAGCCAGGTGGGGCCCAACATCGCAGCGCGCGTGGTCGAGGTGGTCTCCAAGAAGACCTTCGACCGAGTGGCGGTGGAGCGGCTCTTCCGTCCGCTCTCGATGCGGGCGACGAACTTCTACAGCGAGAGCGGGGGCGTGAATGCGGCACTGGGCGCCAAGTCGTCCGCACAGGACTACCTCAACTTCCTGACGATGCTCCTCAACAAGGGCATGTTCAACGGCAAGCGGGTGCTGAGCGAGGCCTCGGTGGCGGAGCTGCTGAAAGTGCAGACGGCCGGCAAGCCGGTGCGGTCGACCCTGCGCATCTGCGAGGGCATGCCCTACGGGCTGGGTGCCTGGGTGCAGGAGACCGACGAGGCCGGCAACGCGACCGTGCTGAGCGCTCCCGGACTCTCGGGCGCCTGGCCATGGGTCGACCTGAAACGCGGCTATGCCGCCATCGTCGTGTCGGCCAAAGAACCCTCGGACATGCGTCGCGACATCTACGAGATGCTCAAGCAGGAGGTCGACGAACGGATGCGTTGAGCCGACCTACCCCCCACCCGAAAGCCATGCACGACCTGCCGGCCCGGCGGACGGCCCTGGTGAAGTCGCTCGCCGCCACCCTCGGCTTCGACCACTGCGGTATCGCCCGTGCCGTAAGGCTCGACGACGACGCCCGCCGCCTTGAGCGCTGGCTGTCACAGGGCATGCACGGCTCGATGTCGTACATGGAGCGTCACTTCGACCTGCGGGTGGACCCGTCGAAGCTGGTACCCGGGGCGAAGTCGGTCGTCACCCTCCTCCTCAACCACTTCCCCAAAGAGCCCCCCCGGACAGAAGCTCCGCGCATCGCCCGCTATGCCTGGGGGCGCGACTACCACGACGTCATCCGCCCCCGCCTCAACAGCCTCCTCGACAGGTTGCGCGAAGCGGTGGGCGACATCGCCGGGCGCGGCTTCGTCGACTCGGCCCCCGTCCTGGAACGCAGCTGGGCACAGCGCAGCGGCCTCGGCTGGGTGGGCCGCAACGGCAACCTCATCCACAAGGGTGCGGGGTCGTATTTTTTCATAGCCACGCTGATCACCGACCTGGATCTGACACCCGACGATCCGATGGCGCGCGACTTCTGCGGCAGCTGCCGCCGATGCATCGACGCCTGCCCCACCGAGGCCATCGGCGAAGAGAAGGTCGTGGACGGATCGAAGTGCATCTCCTACTTCACGATCGAACTGAAGGACGCGCTCATCCCTTCCGAGATGCAGGGGCGTTTCGGCGACTGGGCCTTCGGATGCGATGTCTGCCAGGAGGTCTGCCCCTGGAACCGGTTTGCGCACCCCCATCAGGAGCCCGCCTTCCAGCCGATCCCCGAAGTGCTCGACCTCACGACGCGGGATTGGCTGGAGATGTCAGAGGATGTGTTCAACCGCACCTTCCGCCACTCCCCGGTCAAGCGGGCCAAACACAGGGGGATGATGCGGAACATGCGCTTCCTCCTGCAGGGGCGGACAGGGCATGTACCGCCCGTAACGGGGCCGGAGAACGCAGGGGCGTAGGCTGGGTCCTGAACGGCGTCAGGGCGACAGCGGCACGCGGATCGATGCGTGGGTGCCCCCGCCTTTGCGGGATTGCATCTCGAACCGCGCGCGCATCTCCTCGGCCCGCATCCGGAGGTTGCGCAATCCGTTGCGGTCGCCCTTCACACCGCCCGGATCGAAGCCGCTGCCATCGTCGGCCACCGTCACCGTCAGCGCATCCCCCTCGCGGCCGACGGCCACGCGGACAGTCCGGCAGCCCGAATGGCGCAGGGCGTTGTTGACCAGCTCCTTCATCATCATGTAGAGGTGATGGCGCGTGTCCGGCTCCAGCAGGATGTCCGCATGCTCCGAAGAGGCTTCTATGGACAGGTCCACCTCCCGCGACCGGGCCGCAGTCACGGCAAAGTCTGAAAAGCGCTCCATGAGCACACCAAGGGTATCCTGTGTGGGGCGTATGCTCCAGACCAGCTCATCGAGCCGCTGGATGACCTGGCTGACGTTATGGATGATCGGGTGCATCAGTCCCTTGTCGCCCAGCTCTTTCCGCGCGATGCCCGCATAGATGTTCACGCTGCTGAGGGTGGATCCGATCTCGTCGTGCAGGTCGGCCGAGATGCGCTGCCGTTCGTACTGGATGGCCAGCCGCCGTTCGATCTCGGCCTGGCGGCGGCGCGTCCGGTAGAGGATGTAGAAGCGCGCCGTCAGCGCGAGCAACGCGAGCAGTGCCATGACGGATGCCGTCTTGAAGAGGATCGTCTGATACCAGTGGGGGACGACGCGGATGGCAAGGCGGGTGGCCGGCACCCCTGCATGCGCGTGGTCGTCGTCCGGCTCCACGAGGAAGGTGTAGTCGCCCGGCGAGAGGTTGGAGTAGGTGACGGTATTGCGGGCCTCGCCCTGGATCCAGCCGCGGTCCCAGCCCAGCAGCCGGTAGCGGTAGCGGTGGAAGCCGGGCTGGCGGTAGTCGAGGATGTTGAAGCTCAGGGTGAAGGTGTTGGCGTGGCGGGGCAGGACGAGGTCTTGCGACAGGTCGGACAAGGGCTGGAAGCGGCTCGAGTCGAGGTACTGGACGGCAGTGATGGTGACGGGCAGGGTGGTGGACGGCGGGGCATAGGCGGCGCCGTCGACTTCCACGATGCCCCCGATACCTCCGAAATAGTCCTTGGTCCCGCGGGTGCATACGGCGAAGCGGTTGAATTCGTCGCTGGGCAGGCCGTCGTTGACGCTGAGGCGGTCGAAACGGCGGCTGGCCGTGTCGAAACGGATGAGGCCGTGGTTGCTGGCGATCCAGAGGTTTCCCCGGGCGTCGGCCCGTAGGTTGTAGAGGGCCGTAGACGGGAGGCCGTCATCTTCCGTGTACAGTCGCTGTCGGCCATCGGCATGGTCCCGGCGCAGCAGGCCTTCCTGGTAGACGGAGAGCCAGAGGCCGCTTCCGTCGTCATGGACATCATTGACGACGCAGTTCTTGGCTTTGCCGTCGACCCGTACCTGATGGTTGGTGAAGCGTCCGGTGGTGGGGTCGAAATGGGAGAAGCCGGCCTGGGTGGTTACCCAAAGGCGTCCGTCGGAACCCTGCCCGGGGGTGATGGAGATGACGTTGTCCTGGGCGATGCTGCCAGGGTCTTCGGGGTCGTGGCGATAGGCGGTGAGGGACTGGCTACGGGGGTTCCAGCGGAGGAGCCCGCGGTTGTCGAGGGTTCCGAGGAGATAGGTCGCGTCGGGCAGCGCCCGGATGCAGGCGATGCGTTCCATGCCGGCAAGGCCGGCGAGGCGCGGCGACCGGCCGAGGCGCCAACGGCCTCCGCATCATTCGAGGAGGAAGGCGCCTTCGCGGGTGCCGGTGAGGAAGGCGTCGGGGCCGATGGGATGGATGAAATAGGTCCTGCCGAAGTCGATGCCGGTCCGGTTGTCGGTCGTGCCGAAGGTGCCCGAGGCGGGGTCGTACCATTGGACGTTGCCCTGGTGGCCGATGAGCAGGGTGCCGTCGGAGGCCGTCCCGAGGCTGAAGACGCGGTTGAAGATGTCGCGCGTACGGGTATCCTCCTGTCCGTAGGAGCGGATGGCGGGGTGGGTGTGTGCGATCTTGTCGACACCTTTCTCGGTGGCGAACCAAAGATGCTGCGAGGCGTCCTCGAAGACCTGGTAGATGTTGTTGTCGGCCGGACTGTAGGGGTTGTCGGCAGAATGGCTGATGCGGCGTACGGGGCGGAGGGCGGCGTCGAGGATGAACAGCCCGATGGAGTCGACGCTTACCCAGTAGCGGTCGCGGCTGTCGAGGTATACGCAGTTGAAATAGCGGTCGGAGAAGTCCTCCCCTGCAAGCCGGAGACGGAAGGGTGCGGTGCCGCCAGGGCGCAGGCCGCTATGGTCGGGCGCCCGGTAGAGTCCCTTGCGCGTGCATATCCAGTATCCGCCCCGCCGGTCGCGGAAGGCTTTCCAGACGGTCTTTTCGCCGGGACCGAGGTAGGCCTCCGCCGGCAGGCGGGTGCGGTGGCGGGTGGCGGCCTCGAAGGTCAGCAGGTCGCCGTTCTCGCAGAAGGCGAAGGCCTTGCCGGCGGCGGCTTCGGCGAGGATGCTGCGTACGGGGGATGAAGAGGGGATGATGTCCGTCAGGTCCCCGGTGCGGCTGTCGACGACGGAGAGGCCGGTGCGCGTGCCGATGAGTGCCGATGGGCCGAGGAAGGTGATGGCGGTGACGAACTCGTCGGGCAGGGCCCGCCGGCTGCCGGGGCCGGCGACGATACGGAAGGTGTCGGCCTCGAGGTCAAGGACGTTGACGCCCTTGAAGGACGTACCCAGCCACAGCCGCTGGCGGAGGGTGTCCTCCTCCATGTCGTAGACATGGTTCCAGGAGAGGCTGTTGGCCTTGCGCCGTTTCCGGTAGACCTTGAACTGCTGGCCGTCGAAGCGGTTGAGGCCGTCCTCCGTGGCGAACCAGAGGAAGCCGTCGCGGGTCTGCAGGATCTTCCGGATGATGCTCTGGGAGAGGCCGTTCTCCTGTGTGTAGTGGAGGAACCGGTAGTCGTGCGTCTGGCAGCGGGATGGAGAACCCAGGACCAAGTGCACCGCGATCAGGATGCGGACCGGGATCCTCAGGCGCATGTGAAGGATTTGGTGTTCAGCCCAAGTTAATGCAATCGCATGGAGTTCGTCCGGTTGAGGGGAAAAATAGGCTTCGGATGAACATCAGTTCAGCAGTGCACGTATCCGGTCGCATGTCATCGGATGAGCGTGACCGTTCCCTTGCGCAGCACCTCGCCGCAGGGCCCCTCGGCCCGGATGATGTACACAAAGACGCCCGTCGGCTGCGGAATGCCCTTGTAACGGCCGTCCCAGCAGTCCCGCGGGTCCTTCGTCTCGTACACCAGCGAGCCGTAGCGGTTGAACACCTGCAGCTGCAGGCCCGTCACGTCGCCCCAGTGCCGAACCCCGAAGCAGTCGTTGCGCCCGTCGCCGTTGGGCGTGAACGCAGACGCCACCAGGTACTTCAGCGGGTCGTCCGCGAAGTTGACCGTCACCACCACGCTGTCGCGGCTCCGGCAGCCGTTGGCACCCGTACCCTCCACTACATACCGCGTCGTTACCTGCGGGCGCGCCACCGGCTCCGCCGACGTGCTGTCGCTCAGCGTGCCACCCGGCCGCCAGCGGTAGCTCACCGCACCCGAGGCCTGCAGCCGCGTCACCGACAGCACACAGTTGATGTCGTTCGTCCAGTCGGCACGCACCGCCGGCAGCGGACGCACCTCCAGCCGCACCGTCCGGATCAGGCTGTCGCAGCCCGACGCCGTCCGCAGCGTATCCCTGTACACCCCCGCCGTGCTCACCACCATCCCCCACGGCAGACGGTACACCTCGTCCGCACAGATCGACACCTGCTGCACCGCCGCCACCGCCGGCGGCGTCACCGTCAGCGTCACCGTCCGCCGAACACTGTCGCAGCCCGTCCCGTACCGCAGCGTGTCGCGGTACAACCCCGCCGTGCGCACCACCTGCCCCCAGGGCAGCGTGTGACTGCCGCCCGTGCAGATCGCCACCGCCTGCGACTCCTCCCGCAACACCTGCACCGTCAGGATCACCGTCCTTCGCAGACTGTCGCAACCCGTCGTATAGCGGAGCGTGTCGCGGTACGTGCCCGAGGCCGTCACCGTCCTGCCCCAGGGCAGCACAAAACTCGACCCCGCGCAGACCGTGTCCGACCGCTGCTGTGTGGACACCTCCTGTCGGATGAGCGTCACCGTCCGGCGCACACTGTCGCAGCCCGTCGCATAGCGCAGCGTGTCCCGGTACAAACCGGGCTCCGTCACCGACAGCCCCCAGGGCAGCGTGTAGGCAGCGCCGGCACAAAAGGTCGCCTGCAGCTGCTGCACCGTGAAGGTCTGCACCCGCAGGTTCACCGTGCGTCGCAGGCTGTCGCAGCCCGTCGTGTAGCGCAGCGTGTCGCGGTACACGCCGGCCGCCGTCACCACCGCGCCCCAGGGCAGGGTGTACGACTGCCCCGTGCAGATCACCGTGTCCGTCGTCCGTGTCTGGGCCGACTGCACCGTCAGGATCACCGTCCTTCGCAGACTGTCGCAGCCGCCCTGCGCGTAGCGCAGCGTATCGCGGTACGTGCCCTCAGCCGTCACCGTCCTGCCCGAGGGCAGGACGAAGCCCGAACCCTGGCAGGCCGTGTCGCGTCGCAGTTCCTCGCGTACCGTCGCCTCCGAGACCGTCACCGTGCGGATGAGGCTGTCGCAGCCGCTTGCACGATAGCGCACCGTGTCGACGTACACGCCGGGGGTCGTCACCACCCGGCCCGTCGGCAGCGTGTAGCCCGAACCCGCGCAGAAGCCGCCCGAGAGCGACTGCCTGAGCAGCGGCTGCACGGCAACCGTAACACTCCTGCGCAGGCTGTCGCAGCCCGTCGTGTAGCGCAGCGTGTCGCGGTAGGTGCCCGAGGCCGTCACCACCGCGCCCCAGGGCAGGGTGAAGGGCTGGCCGGCGCAGACGCTCACGCTCCGTGTGCTGTCGACCGGCGCCGCCGTCACCAGCACGCGGATGCTGTCGCGACGTGTGCAGTTGCCGAAGTTGATGGTCAGCCGGTAGGTACCTGGCGTGCTGACGCTCCGCTGTGCGCCGCTGACGCCGTCATCCCAGCTGTAGTCCTGGGCGGAGGGTACCGTTGCCTGCAGCGTGATGGGTCGCATCGGATGGCAGATGACCGTGTCGCGACCGCCGAAGGGTGAAGGGGGGGAGAGCACCGCGAAGCTGTCGACCATGGTGCAGCCGCGCCAGTCGATCCGGTTGGTGTACAGGCCGGGCGTGCCGACATTGATGGATCCCGTCAGGGCGCCCGTGCTCCAGCGGTACGTCTCGCCCTGATAGCGGAAGGAGTTGAGGTCGACCGTCTGGTTGCCGCAGATCACGTAGGTCTGGCTCCGTGGCTGGATGGGGTTGATGGAGAGGTTGATGGTGTCGCGCCGTGTACAGCCCGCGAAGGTGGCGGCCACCCAGTAGGTGCCGGTCGATGTCGTGCTGATGGTGGGTGTCGTCTGCCCGGTGCTCCACTGGTAGGTGGTGGCGGGCCAGCTGGCGGCGTTGAGGGTATAGGTGCCGGGGGTGCATTCCACCCGGTCGGGCCCCAGGTCGACCACCGGCCGGGCCGGGATGGTGATGGTGGCCGTCGAGGAATCCTTCCGGTTGCAGGCCGTGTTGGTCACCACCAGCTTCACGGTGTAGGTCTGGCTGGTCGTGAGGGCGGGATAGCGGTAAAAGGGCGAGACGGCCGTCGAGGTGGCGCCACCGTGGCCGAAGTCCCAGCGGTACGTGATGTCGCTCCCGTAGGTCGACAGGTTCTCGAAGGATACCGAGTCGGTCGTGTTGCAGTCGAACCGCGGGATGAAGGCCGAGGTCACCAGGCAGGGCGGGGCGGGCGCGCAGGTGTCCTGGTGTTTGACGGCGCTCAGGCGCAGGTCGATGGAGCCCGTGGTGGGGGAGCCGCTGCTCGTGACGACCGGCGTGAAGACCTGCACAAAATAGACGCCGGGGGCCAGGCACTTGTAGGTGTCCTGCGTGAGGGCGTCCTGCACGCAGCTGCGCTCCTGCATGGCGCCGCAGGTGCCGTTCATCAGCCGGTACTTGATCTCGGAGGAGGAGGCGTTGGTATTCTCCGTGATGAAGCTGGTGACATCGAGGGTGTCGGTACCCGTGATCTGGATCCTGAACCAGGAGGTCTTGTAGCGAAAGGTCTCCGCGCCCTGCGGGCAGGTGAGGTTGGGGTTGAACTCGCCGTAGTCGGTGCCGATGGTGTGGCAGTCGATCACGGCCGTCGCCATCACGCTCGACGCGCCGGGCAGGATGGCGGTGACGGGGCGGGAACAGAGGTCGCCCTGCTGCTCGACGATCTTGATCTGGGGCATCACCTCGGCGGCGCCATCGTCGTTGCAGTTGGGGAGGTAGAAATAGTAGGTCTGTCCGGCCTGGAGGCAGGTGGTCATCCAGTTGCCTTCGCTGTCCCAGATGGAGTTCCCCTCCAGGAACTGCAGGCCCCGGTCGGTGGAGTCTCCCGGGATGAGCTGCCGCAGGAGGTAGAAGTCGGTGTTCCATTGCGTCGAGCCGTCACGGACACGCTTCATCTGGTAGCGGTACTGGATGCGGCCGGTGACGGCGCTGGTGAAGCGGTACCAGAGGGTGCGCTGGGCACAGGTGTTGTATCCGCTCGAAGTGACGCGGGTGAAGGTCTCGTTGGTGCCGCGGGTGGCGCAGGAGGTGTTGTCGACGGGGCCGGCATGGGTGCCCGTCCCCAGGGCCGTCCCGATGACGCCGGGCTGGCTGTAGTGGTCGAAGCGCGGCTGGACGGCATCGCGGGTGTTGGCCAGCACGGCCACTTCGACCTGGCCGTTCGGGGCCGTCAGGTGGGTGGAGTCAGGGTACGGGTTGGGGGTCTCCACGAGGATGTAATACCGGACAGGCCGGGTGTCGCAGGTGGTCTGCAGGAAATCCACATCGGTGCTGTAGACCGTGCAGTAGTAGTATGTGGCGGCGCTGGCGACCCGTGTGAGGCCCTGTGCGATGGTGGAATCGACCTGTCCGCCCGATACCACGCCGGAGAAGGGGATGCTCCCGTCGACATCGCTGCGGAAGACATCGTAGCGGAACAACCTTCGCTTGCCGGGGGCCTTGTTGAGCACGCGTACCCGGACCATGCCCTGGCCCCGCACCTGGAAGGTGTACCAGAGGTTGCGGCGGGGATAGGCGGAAGAATGGCCGGCATCGAAGGCGCCGGACCCGGCCATCAGGGTGTTGGCGGTATCGCTGTAGATGGCGGGCAGGGTGGTGGTGCCGCAGCGGGTCTGGTCGGGATCGGTGGACTGGCTGCCGGTGCTGCAGTAGATGAAATCGTGGCTGGGGGCCCGGCCCGGGTTGAGGGGGTTGACGTCGCCGGGCCGCCCGAGGTAGTAGGTGCTGTCGGAGGGGATCACGCCAAAGTCGTAGGCGTTGTTGGCGTGGTCGAAACGCGACCTTCCGCCGACATCGTCGATGTAGATGGTGGGGTCCAGGTAGTTGCAGACATCACGGTCATCGGCGAAGACGACGAGGGTGTAGACGCCGGGCTGGGCGCGGCAGATCTGGATCATGCCGTTGGACTTGTTGCAGGGCTGTACGGGCTGTCGGGAGGTGAGGAGAGCGGAGTCCTTGCGGACATCCATTGCATAGACGGCGGCCCAGCGTTGCTGGGTATTGATCTCGAGGTAGCCGACCTGGGTGGTGCGGAACACGTAGAAGACCAGTCGGTTGCTGCCCGGGTCGCAGCCGATGACGGGTCTTGCGCTGAAGGGCGTGTCCACGGAACAGTTGAAGGTCTCGCGGGGCAGGGCGTAGATGCGGTGGGTGGAGGGATAGGCGGCGGTATGCCCGGCGTTGGGCCCCCACTGGATGAGGAAGGGTTCGCGGGTGAGGGTGTCGACGGCGGCCTTGTGGGGGCGGTTGTACTTCTGAGCCGGACAGTCGGGCTGGATGGTGACGGCAATGCGGTCCTTGATGCCGAAGAGATACTGATCCCTGTCCTTCTGTTCGGCATTGCCGTAGGATTGGCCGTAGTCGTAGGTGACGACGGTGTACCAGCCCGCTGGCAGGGATGACCGGCACTCGCTGGCGTTGATGTTCTGGAAGTTGCGCCACATCTCCGGCATGGGCTGGAGGCCGGCGGTGCCGGCGCTGATGCGTCAGGAGAAGAGCGTCAGGCGCGCGCTCATGTAAGCGCCCCAGATGTTGTTGCAGCTGTCCTGCCAGTTGATCTGTATCCCGACCTTGGAGGGGGAGCTGAGGTAGAACTGCCGGAAGATGGCCTTGTTGGCCCGGACGCTGTCACTGCCGGGGATCTGGATCTTCGGTGGGAGATACCCGTTGATGGGGATCGCGTTGTCGCGGCAGGAGAAGATGTCGAACGCGGAGTTGAGGGTACCGCCGGATGGCTGAAGGCGGGCGTTGAGGTCGCCCATGTCCTCGGCTGTGGCGGGAGAGTGGAAGCGCGTCGTGGCGGTGTTGATGCGTTGCTGGCCGCTGACGATGCTGCCTTTGTTGCCGTTGGAGCCGAAGGTGACGAGGGTGTACGTGCCGGGGGTGATGCAGACAGATTTCGGCGTCCCGCACCAGTAACCTGAGTTGGTCACGCATTCCGTGATGGCCTGCAGTCCGGTGATGCGTTGCGGGAAGGCGTTCACGCCCTGTGCCGTGGCGAGCGCGGCGGCATCGCCGGCATAGTACCGGCTGTAGTGGTTATTGGCCCCGAAGACCTGCAGCATCCCGCTGTCGGCCACGGAGAAGGTGCGGAAGACCCCCTTGGTATTGGGCTGGTACCCGTTCGGGGAACAGGTGGTGTCGGCCGGCAGGACCGAGTTGGCGCAACCGAAAGTGTCGGGCTGATGGGTGTACCAGGTCCCGGGCACCATCGGCTGGAGGGTGGAGCCGGTCGTGTTGATGCGGTCGACGGCCGGGGCATTGGCCAGGGAGAACCGGTTGCCCGGATTGACGGACCTGACGGTGAACTGCAGGTTCACGCGGCTGCCCAGGGCGGAGAACTCACATAAATGGCTTCCGTAGACGATGTTCCAATACCCGCCCGCGCCGTATCGCGTCCCAAGGGAGTCGGACCCCATGACCTGGACCGTGTAGTTCCCGGGGGGCAGGCACGGGAGGGTGCCGTTGGTCCTGAAGGTTCCGATGATATGCGAGGTGTCGAGGTCGGAGCAGCTGTTGGTGACATCCCGGTTGTAGATGCGAAGGAGGGGTTGCGTATAACCGGCACAGGGCGTGAGGTTGGAATAGAGATCGACGTCGGAGGTGGTGGAGAGGGTGAAGCGGAAGAAGGTGCTGAGGTTGAAGCGGTGCCCGTCGACCCGCACGCCATCGACGGGGCGCGTGTTCCCGCAGGGCTGTACGCCATGCCGGGCGTTGCAGCCGAAATCATCACTGACGGTGGTCGTCGCCCCCCCGGTGGCCGAGGGCAGCACGCCCAGGTTGTTGGCGGCCGGGATGGCGGAGGATACGGGACGCGGGGCCTTGGTGAGCCGCTCACCGCTGAGCTGAACGCCCACCGCGATGCGGTCCTTGAAATCCTGATCGAACAGGAGTTGCAGGGAATAGGTGCGGCCCGGCTGCAGCCTGTCGCACCCGTAGACACGCCGGTCGGATTCCGGACCTACCACCATCGAGTCGCAGCCATCGAGCACGGGGAGGGACCCGAAGGGTTGCGAGCGGACATCCCCGTCGTAGAGGCGGTAGCCGAAGGTCCGGTTCGTGAGCACCTGCGTGGCGACGCGTACGGCCAGCGCATCGAAATAGGCCGGCATGGTGAATACATGCCAGGTCGACTTGTTGTACCGGGCGGCATTGTGAAGGATGGGGCATGTCTCGGTGGCATCCAGTACCGACTGGCACTCGACCTCGTAGTCCAGCTTGTTCAACCCCGGCACCAGGGTGCCGAAGGCGTAGGCCGTCCGGGGATGGTCGTACAGCGCGTTGGTGGTATCGATGTTCACCTGGATGAACACGGGGCCGTTGGCACCCTGCTTGGCGCATACCTGCACCAGGTAGTCGCCCACGTCGAGACAGGGGTGCAGGGAGTTGCCGAACAATCCGATCGGCGTCAGCTGCGTGCTGATCTGGGCGCTTCCCGGGAGGCAGGCGGCTGTCTTGTAGACCGCAAACCCGACATCCCCCGCTGCAATGGCCGAACCCGGCTGCGCCAGCGTCACTTTGACGGACCGCTTGGAAGGGATGCTGAACCGGTACCAGACCGACTTCTGGCTCTGTCCCGCCGCAAACAACGCCGGGGCAAAGGTCTCGCCCGGCTACACGGTGGCAGAGGTCAGATTGACCGTGGCAGAGGTGAAGGTGCCCACCCCATAGCCCGCATTGGCGATGGCCACCACATCGGCGTTGGCGCAGTTGTCGTTGACCTGTGCGCCGGCGGTGCTCATGCCTGTCGTCAGGAGACAGATAGCGATCCGGCCTAGTAACCATCGATATTTGACTTCCATATCCCTTCCATTACCCCGGCACACCGTCCCCGGAAGGGGGTGTTCCATAGTCCGACATGCCTCCGGGCGGCATGCGGACATGCACAGGTTCTACTTCAGGACATTGGATGGATCGGCTAATGCATGCCGTCAGGTTGAAGGTATCAATCAACGTTTTGCCGACGACTACCGAATATAGGGTATTCCACTCGAGTAACCATGTCGGCAAGTTGACGACGGTTTGCTGCTGCAGGATGCCCGTACAGAGTCGAATTGGTCCAGGCATGAGGTAGTTATGCATTTCCGATCGGATATCAGTTCTTGAGGAGTTGAATGCCTAAGCCCAACTTTCGATGCTCCCTCCTTTTGGATCCATGTGGGTCCTTCACCCCGCGCCCATCCGGCGTATATTGCAACCATGCGCGAGCTGAACGCCATCCTCACTGCGCAGGACCTCGCCACCGCCCGGGGCCGCCGTACCGCCCTCGCTACCGTCGTCCACCTCGAAGGGTCCTCCTACCGACGGCCCGGCGCGCGCATGCTCGTGACCGACGAAGGCGAGGCCACCGGCGCCATCAGCGGCGGATGCCTCGAGGGGGATGCATTGCGTAAGGCCCTCGCCGTCATCGCACAGGGTCGGACCAAACTCGTCACCTACGACACTTCCGACGAGGAGGACGCCTCCATCGGGGTACAACTCGGCTGCGCCGGCATCATCCAGGTGCTCTTCGAGACGATAGACCCGGACATGCCCGACAATCCCGTCGAACTGCTCCGAAAGGCCGCCTCCGGCCGGGGCCACGCCGTCCTCGCTACGCTCTTCTCCCTGCGCGACCGAAGAGGCCCGCAGCCGGGCACCTGCCTGATGATGTCGTCCGATGGCATCTTGCAGGGCCGCTCTCCCTTCGCAGAGATCCAGGACCGCCTCGGTTCCGACATGGCGGAGGCTCTGGCAGACCGAGCCTCTTCCTTCCACCGATACGCACAGTCTGATGGCGAGTGGACCGCCTTCCTGGAATACATCCCGCCGCCGACGAGGATCGTGCTGGTCGGCGCCGGCAACGACGCCTTGCCCATGATGCGCATCGCCGACACCCTCGGATGGGAGGTGCACGTCGTCGACGGCCGCGGCAGCCACGCCCGCGAAGACCGCTTCACCGCCGCCTGCCAGGTGCTCGTCAGCCGGCCGGAAGACGCCCTCAGGCAACTCCCCGTCGACGACCGCACGGCCTTCGTGCTGATGACACATAACTACCGCTACGACCTCGACATGCTCAGGGCGCTCCTGCCCCTGCCCATCCCCTACCTGGGCGTGCTAGGCCCCCGCAAACGCCTCGACCGCATGCTCGAAGAACTGCGGCAGGAAGGTCTTTCCCTTCCGACCCACGAGCTGGCGAAACTGCACGGTCCCACCGGCCTCGACATCGGCGCCGAGACGGCCGAGGAGATCGCCCTCAGCGTGACGGCAGAGATACAGGCCGTCCTCACCGGCCTCGCCGGCGGCCGACTGCGCGACAGGCCCGGCGGCATCCACACGACCGAGCCACCCGCCCAAAGTCCAAACCCCTGACACCCCATGGCACCGGCTACCGGACATACCGGCATCGTCATCCTCGCCGCCGGCGCCAGCCGCCGCCTCGGACAGGCCAAGCAGCTGATCGACCATGACGGTCAGACACTGCTGGCAAAAACGGCCGAGGCAGCCCTGTCCACCGGCATGCAGCCCGTCATCGTCGTGCTCGGCGCCCATGCCGAGGCCGTCCGACACTGCGTCGATTGGGAAGACCTCACGATCGTCGTCAACCCCGACTGGAAAGAGGGCATGGCATCCTCGCTGCGGACAGGACTGCATCATCTCCTCCGCACGGAACCGCAGACGGAGGCCGCCATCCTGATGGTCTGCGACCAGCCCTATGTGTCGCCCGACATCCTCACGCAACTGCTGCAACGGCAAGCAGCGACGGGCCTGCCGGCGGCGGCCTGCACCTACGTCGGCCGGATGGGCACCCCCGCCCTCTTCCACCGGTCGCTCTTCCCGGAACTGCTCCAACTCGAAGGCGACACCGGCGCCCGCAAATGGCTGGCCCAACATCCCGAAAGCGTCGCTACCTTGCCCTTCGGAAAGGGCGACCTCGACATCGACACGCCCGAGGACCTCGACAGATGGCAAGCAACCCGAAACACGGACCCATCCTGACAGACGGCTTCCATAGGACCCATAACTACCTCCGCATCTCGCTGACCGACAACTGCGACCTGCGCTGCCACTACTGCATGCCCGAAGAGGACCACCCGTTCACGCCCGCCTCGAAGCTCATGCAGGCCGACGAGATCGAAGCGATCGCGCGCACCTTCACCCAACTCGGCGTCGACAAGATCCGCCTCACCGGCGGCGAACCCCTCGTGCGCAAGGATGCGGCCGACATCATCCGGAGACTCGCCAAACTACCGGTGACGCTCACCCTGACCACCAACGGCACCCGGCTGCACCATTTCACCGACCTGCTCTCCGAATGCGGCGTGCGCTCCCTCAACATCAGCCTCGACACGCTCGACCCAGACAGGTTCCTGCTGCTCACCCGACGCAACCTCTTCGCACAGGTCAAGGCCAACATCGACCGCATGCTCGACGCAGGCTTCCTTGTGAAGGTCAACACCGTGGTCATGAACGGCGTCAACGACGGCGAGATAGACGCCTTCATCCGCTGGACGCGCGACCGGCCCGTCCACGTCCGCTTCATCGAATTCATGCCCTTCACCGGCAACCGCTGGCAGCCGGAACGCGTGCTGGGCTGGCAGCAGATCCTCGAGAGGGTCTCGACATCCTTCGACATCCGCCCCCTCGCGCGCGATGCGCACGGAACGGCAAAAGCCTACGCCGTCGACGGCCATCTCGGAACCTTCGCCGTCATCAGCACCATGACGGCGCCGTTCTGCAGCGACTGCAACCGCCTCCGCCTCACCGCCGACGGGAAGATGAAGAACTGCCTCTTCTCGCCCACCGAGACCGACCTCCTCACCCCCTTCCGCCTCGGGCACGATATCACCCCCCTCATCCACGCCAACCTGCGCGACAAGAAGGAGGCCCTGGGCGGTCAGTTCACCGCGGGACCCCAGCAGGTCGACGCCGCCCGCATCGAGAACCGCAGCATGATCGCCATCGGCGGATGAGCCGCCCCCGCACGCCCGACCGGCGGATAGGCACCGCTCGGTACCTTTGTCCCACCCGCCCCCGAACCGACACCCGCCGGATGCATACGCAATGCCCTGAGATGATCTCCGTGGACGAGGCCCTCGGCCTGATCCACGGGCATGCCGCCCCGCTCGACCCGCAAACCCTGCCCCTGGCGGATGCCGTCGGACTCGTGCTGGCGGCCGACGTCCACGCCCCGCTCGACATCCCCGCCTACCCGCAGTCGGGCATGGACGGCTACGCCTTCGCGCATGCCGACAGACACCGGCCCCTCACCCTCGTGGGCGAACAACCCGCGGGCGGCACCCTCGCCCGGCACCTCGAGCCCGGACAGGCCGTCCGCATCTTCACCGGGGCGGCCGTGCCGCCGGGGGCCGACACGGTGCTGATGCAGGAGCGGGCCAGCATCCGCGATGGCCACCTCCACGTGGACGAGCCCGGCCTCCCGCACGGCGCCAACGTCAGACCCGTCGGCTCGGAGATCGCCAACGGCGCCCTCGCCCTGCCGGCAGGCGAACGACTCAGCCCCGCCGCCATCGGCTTCCTCGCAGGCATGGGATACGACAGGGTCCCCGCCTACCCACGGCCCCGGGTGACGATCCTCGTCACCGGCGACGAACTGCAGTCGCCCGGCAGCCCCCTCGGCTACGGACAGGTCTACGAGTCCAACAGCTACCTCCTGCGCAGCGCACTGCAGCGGCTGCAGGCCGGCAGGGTATCCATCGGCCGGGTGCCCGACGACCGCGAAGCGCTGCGCCAGGCCCTCGCCACCGCCCTGCCGGCGTCCGACATCGTGCTGATGACCGGCGGCGTCAGCGTGGGCGACCACGACCACACCCGCGAGGCCTTCGAAGCCTGCGGGGTGCGGCCCCTCTTCCACCGCGTACGGCAGAAGCCCGGCAAGCCCCTGCTCTTCGGCGTCCACGGCCGGCAGCCCGTCTTCGGCCTGCCCGGCAACCCCGCCTCCGTCCTCACCTGCTTCTACCAATACGTCTGCCCGGCCCTGGCCGCCCTGACACGCCAGCCGCCGGCCCTCCGCCGAATACGCGCCGAACTGGTCGCACCCTATCGCAAGCCGGCGGGGCTCACGCATTTCCTCAAGGCCGAATATCGGGACGGGCAGGTGCGCCTCCTCGACGGCCAGGCCTCCTACATGCTCCACGCCTTCGCCCGCGCCAACGCCCTCGCCATCATGCCCGAAGCGGTCACACACCTCGAAGCGGGCTGCCGCATAGACGCCGACATCCTCCCCGAATAGCCCAGCATGGCCAGCACCCTGCCCTTCCTCCTGCTCCTCTTCGCCGTCGCCTACCTCTACGCCAACGTGGGCCATGGCGGCGCCAGCGGCTACCTCGCGCTGATGGCGCTCTTCGGCACCGCCCCGGAGGCCATGCGCCCCACAGCCCTGCTGCTGAACCTCTTCGTCTCCCTCACCGCCTTCCTCCAGTTCCACCGCGGCGGACATTTCAACAGGAAGATCTTCCTCCCCTTCGCCCTCGCATCGGTGCCGATGTCCTTCCTCGGCGGGATGCTCAGCGTCGACGCGGTCCTATACAAACGGACGCTGGGCCTCCTGCTGCTGGTGCCCGTGGCCCGCCTGCTGCTCATGCCCAACGCGGCAAGCGATGAGATGCGAACCGCGCGGACGGGACCCTCCCTCCTCATCGGAGCCGGCATCGGCTTCCTGTCGGGACTCATCGGCATCGGCGGGGGCATCCTCCTCTCCCCCGTGCTGCTGATGCTGAAATGGACCGACCAGCGGCAGACGGCCGCCGTCAGCGCGCTGTTCATCTTCGTAAATTCGCTGGCGGGACTGGGCGGACAGCTCACCAAGGGCGTTCCCTTCAGCCAGGAGATGGTACTGCCCGTCGCCATTGCCTTCGCCGGCGGCCTGCTGGGGGCCTGGACGGGCGCGTTCCGCTACGGACAGAACGCACTCAAGTACACCCTCGCCGGCGTGCTGGCCCTGGCCTCCTACAAACTGCTCCTTACCGGAGCCTAACGCGCACGCATGACCGAGATCCTCGTCTTCGGACAACTGCAGGACATAACGGGAACGCATACCCTGAAACTCGAGGGTGTCACCGACACGGCTACCCTCCGCGAGCGGCTCTTCCTGCTGCACCCGGCCCTCAGGGATGCGCGGTTCGCCATCGCCGTCGACAAACACATCGTGACGGGCGACGCGCCCATCGGCCCCGAGGCCGGCGTCGCCCTGCTGCCACCCTTCTCCGGAGGATGAAGATGGAAGACCCGAGGACATACGAACGATACCGCCGGCAACTGGCCCTGAAAGGCTTCGGCCGGGAGGGGCAGGAGAAGCTTCGACACGCGCGCGCGCTCGTGGTCGGCGCCGGCGGACTCGGCTGTCCGGTGCTGCAGTACCTGGCGGCGGCCGGCGTCGGACAGATCGGCGTCTCCGACCCCGACAGGGTCGGCCTCAGCAACCTCCACCGGCAGGTGCTCTATTCCGACGCGGACCTCGGCAGGCCAAAGGTGGACGTTGTGCAGGAACGGCTGACGGCCCTGAACCCCGACCTGCGGCTCGAGACATGGACGACCGCCTGCGACGCCACATTCGCGCTGGAGGTCTTCCCCCACCATGACATCGTCATCGACACCAGCGACAATTTCCCCACCCGCTACCTCGTGAACGACGGCTGCCTGCTCACAGGCAGACCGCTCGTGCATGCCGCCGTGTCGGAATACGAAGGACAGGTGGCCGTCTTCAACCTCGCCGGTCCGGATGGCACGCCCGGCCTCCACTACCGGCACCTCTTCCCCTCACCACCGGCCCCGGGCGAAGTGCGCGACTGCGCAACGGCCGGCGTGCTGGGCGTCCTGCCCGGCATCATCGGCGCGATGCAGGCACTGGAGGCCATCAAGGTGATCACCGGCATCGGCGAACCGCTGCGCGACAGGCTCCTCACCTACGACACCCTCCGACACCGACAGCTGGTGGTGGACATCCCTGCAAGGGATGCCGCCGAATGGGACATGCCTGCCGACGCCGATGCCTATCTTCGCTTCGACTACGGCGCCTTCTGCGGACAGCCCCCGGCTTCGGATGCGGAAGTGGATATGACCGTATACCACCCCGGCATGCGCCTCATCGACGTCAGGGAGCCGGGTGAGATGCCGACCCTCGCGATGCCGCACGAGCGGATGCCCCTGTCACAACTGAAGGAAAGGCTGCGGCTCACCGAGGGCGAGGAGGTATTCTTCGTCTGCGCCACGGGTCGACGGAGCCTGGAGGCGGCCAACATCTGCCGGGAACGCTTCCCGCAGGCTAGGGCCTGCAGCCTCAGGGGAGGCCTGGGCGCGTTGACAACGGACACACACCATTGACATGAGCGGACACAAGGAAAGGAACATATTCGTGCAGGGCCCCATCGATGCGGCCTTCATCGGCGAGAGCATCGCGAAGCATGCATCGAAGACGTCCATAGGCGGGCATGGCATCTTCCTCGGGCAGGTGCGCGCCGACGAGATGGAGGGCCGACAGGTGAAAGGCATCGAATACACCGCCTACGAGGCGATGGCCCTAGAGCGCATGACGGCCATCCGGGAGGACATCTTCGCCAAATACCCGCTCACCTGCCTGCACGTGCACCACAGCCTCGGCCTCGTGGAGGTCGGCGGCATCTGCCTCTTCGTGTTCGCATCCGCCGTACACCGGCGCGAGGCCATCGACGCCTGCAGCGAGTGCGTGGAACGCATCAAGGCCGAGCTGCCCGTCTGGGGCAGGGAGCTTTTCGAGGGAGACGGTCATCAGTGGAAGGTCAACCGCTGAGGGCAAAAACAAATATGAGATGGTGGACATCACGCACAAGCAGACGACCCTCCGCAAGGCCGTGGCCCTGGCCGTCCTCAGGGTATCCTGTCAGGGAACGATCGACGCCGTCGTGGAGCGTCGCGTCCCCAAGGGCGATGTCTTCGAATTCAGCCGGGCCGCTGGGCTGCTGGCCTGCAAGCGCACCTGGGAGGCCATCCCCGACTGCCACCCGCTGCCCGTGGAATACACCGCCATCACCCATGTGGTGAACGGTCTCGAGATCATCGTGCGGGTCGAAGTGCACACCGTCTACAAGACCGGCGTCGAAGTGGAGGCCATGCACGGGGCCGCCGTCACCGCCCTCACCATGTACGACATGCTCAAGCCGATCGACTCCGGACTGGAGATCGGTTCCATACGCCTCGACAGCAAGACGGGCGGGAAGGCTGACGTCAAGCATGCCTACCCCGACACGGTCCGCGTGGCCGTCGTCACCTGCAGCGACACCGTCAGCCAGGGGGCGCAGACCGATGGCAGCGGCGACATGGTGGAGGAACGGCTGCGGCGGCACGGCCTCTCCGACATCCGACGGATCGCCATCCCCGACGACTTCGACACCGTCCAACGCAAGGCCCGGGAGCTCCTGCACGACGGGATGGAACTCATCGTCTTCACCGGCGGCACGGGCCTGTCGAAGCGGGATGTCACGCCCGATGCGGTGCGGCCGCTGATCGACCGAGAAGTGCCCGGCATCATGGAGGCGGCCAGGGGCTACGGCCAGCAGCGCACTCCCTACGCCATGCTGAGCCGCGGCGTGGCGGGCTTCGCCGGCGAGGCACTGCTCATCACCCTACCCGGCTCGCCCAGGGGCGTGGCGGAAAGCATGGACGCCGTCTTCCCCTACATCCTCCACGTGTTCCGGGTGCGGGATGGCGTGCGGCACGACTGATCCCATCCGATGGTCCGTTATCCGATATACCTCGACCACAGCGCCACCACGCCCTGCGACCCTGCCGTGGTCGAGGAGATGCTGCCCTACCTGACGACGCACTTCGGGAACGCGTCGAGCCGCAGCCATGCCTACGGCTGGATGGCCGAGGAGGCTGTCGACCTCGCACGGGAGCGCGTCGCGGCGCTGATCGGGGCGGGCGCCCCTGAGGTCGTCTTCACCTCCGGCGCGACGGAGTCGGTCAACCTGGCGCTGCAGGGCGTCGCCGAGGCCTATGCCCGGAAGGGCGACCACCTCGTCACCTGCGCGACGGAGCACAAGGCCGTCCTCGACGTCTGCCAGCGGCTCGAGCGGAAGGGTTGCCGCATCACCATCCTGCCGGTCGACCCGATGGGTCGTGTCGACCTCGGGGCGCTGGAGGCCGCCATCGAAGACCGGACCATCCTCGTGGCCCTCATGTACGCCAACAACGAGACGGGGCTGCTCTCGCCCGTGCGCGACATCTCGGCCATCGCCCGGAAGCACGGCGTGCCCTTCTTCTGCGACGCCACGCAGGCCGTGGGGAAAGTGCCCGTCGACGTGGAGGCCGACGGCATCGACCTGATGGCCTTCACCGCCCACAAGCTCTACGGCCCCAAGGGCGTCGGCGCCCTTTACGTGCGGCGCAGGAACCCGCGGATGAGCCTGGTGCCGCTGCTCTACGGCGGCGGTCACGAGCGGGGGCTGCGCAGTGGCACGCTCAACGTGCCCGGCATCGTGGGCTTCGGCAAGGCCTGTGCCATCTGCGGCGATGGGATGGATGCAGAATCGGTGCGGCTGCGCCGACTGCGCGACGCGCTGGCGGGGTCGCTACTGCAGATCCCCGACGTGATGCTGAACGGCGATGCCGCGACATCACTGCCCCATGTGGCCAACCTCTCGTTCCGGATGCCCGGCGGCGACGGCATCCTGCGTCGGCTCGTGCGCGACGTGGCGGTCTCCTCCGGATCGGCCTGTACCTCGGCCACGCTATCGCCCTCCCATGTGCTCAAGGCCATGGGCCTCGACGATGCCCACGCGCTGGCATCGGTACGCTTCAGCCTGGGGCGCTACACCACACCGGAGGAGGTCGCCAAGGCCGTCGCCTGCACGGAGGCCGCCGTGGCGGAACTCGGCAGCAGCGGGTCCTGACCGGCCGGCACCCACCGGCGATGCGGGCTCGCAACGGCGGGGCTGCCCCTCACCACTTCTTGCGGAAATCACCCTTCGAGAAATACTTCTCGATCAGGCAGTAGCAGAGGATGAAGAAGTAGCGCGTGCCCATCTCGCGGATGGCGAGCTTGGACACGCCGTGCTTCCGGTTGTACCAGGCGTTGGGGAGCACCGTGTAGCTGTACCCCCTGATGATGGCCTTCAGGGGCAGCTCGATGGTCAGGTTGAAGTTCGGCGAAAGGAAGGGCTTCAGGCCCTCGATGGTGGAACGCCGGTACATCTTGAAGGCGTTGGTCGTGTCGTTGTAGTCGATGTTCATCGACAGGCGGATGATCAGGTTGGCGATGCGGTTGACGATCCGTTTCGGCAGGGGATAGTCGACGACCTTGCCGCCGCGGATGAAGCGGCTGCCGAAGACGCAGTCGTAGCCGCCGGTGACGAGCGCGTCGTAGAAGCGCAGCAGGTCGGCCGGACTGTCCGACAGGTCGGCCATCATCACCGCCACGCAATCGCCCGTGAAGCGTTCCAGACCGTGGCGGACGGCATGGCCGAAGCCGTTGGGCCCGCGGTTGGTCGAATGGCGCAGCGTCGGCAGACGCAAAGCGAGCGCCTCGAGGACCTGCAGTGTGCCGTCGCGAGAATTGTCGTTCACCACGAGCACCTCATGCTCGACACCCCGCTGCACCAGGGCCGCCACGATGGCTTCGACGGTGGCGGGGAGGGAGGCCTCCTCGTTGTAGGCGGGGATCACGACGCTGAGTTTCATGCGGAGGGGTTGAGGGCGTCATGGATCTCGCGGAGGATGTCGGACAGCCCGTACCCGTAGTGCCATGCCGGGTAGTGCGCGCGGAACTTGCGGACGTCGCTGATCCACCAGATATGGTCGCCCACGCGGTTGTCGGCTGCATAGTCATGCGCCAGCTCCCGCTGTGCGATGCGCTGGCACCAGTCGATCGCCTCGGCCATGGAGCAGTTCGAGTGGCGGGAGCCGCCGGCGTTGTAGACCTCCCCCGGCCGGGGGTTGCGGTGGAAGTGCCAGAACATGCCGACCAGGTCGGAACTGTGGATATTGTCACGCACCTGCTTGCCCCGGTAGCCGAAGACGGTGTAGCGTTCGCCCGTCACCGCGCATTTCATCAGGTAGGACAGGAAGCCGTGGAGCTTCGCGCCGGAATGGTTGGGGCCCGTCAGGCAGCCGCCGCGGAAGACGCCCGTGTTGAGTCCGAAGTACCGGCCGTACTCCTGTACGAGGATGTCGGCGGCGACCTTCGACGCCCCGAAGAGCGAGTGGCGGGTCTTGTCGATGCTCATCTCCTCGTCGATGCCGTGGGCGTGATAGGGATGGGCCGCAGGCAGTTCCCAGCGCGTGTCGAGCTCCACCAGGGGCAGCGCGTTGGGCGTATCTCCATAGACCTTGTTGGTGGAGGTGAAGATGAATGTCGCCTCCGGGCAGTGCTTTCGGGTGAGTTCGAGGAGGTTGAGCGTGCCGTTGGCGTTGACGGAGAAGTCGGTGAAGGGGTCGCCCGCGGCCCAGACGTGGCTCGGCTGTGCCGCTGCGTGCACGACCAGTCCGATGCGGGAGCCGTGCTCGGCGAAGACGGCCGCGAGGGCCGGCAGGTCGCGGATGTCGATGGCCAGGGGCTCGAAGTTGGAGATGGCCTCGGATAGCCTCCGGGTGTTCCAGGCGGTGGATGCCGAGGGACCGAAGAACTGCGCGCGCATGTCGTTGTCGATGCCGACGACCTTGTCGAACCGGCTGCAGAAGATTTCGACGGAAGCACTGCCGACGAGTCCGCCGGAGCCCGTCACGATACAGACACTGCTCATGGACTTTGGGGGTTGGGTGTCCGGCGGCTTTGGACCGGCATGTGGGTATGGGTGTCCTTCAGGGGTCGCCGGCCGGTCCATCGGCATGGCCGTATTGGGTTCTCGAGGGCGTTCTGACAAGGGCCCTCGGGCAGGGTGGGGTCAGCCATGGAAGAGGGGTTTGAGGGTAAGTTCGTCGGAGCGGATCCACCGGCGGATGTCGATGAGGATGTCATCGAGGCTGTGCTGTGGCCTCAAGCCGGTCTCGCGGGTGATGCGGGCATTGTCGGTGACGTAGATGCGCAGGTCTGCCGCCCGCGGTAGCGGGTCGGGGTCCACCGTCGTACGCTGTCCGCTGATGCGGAGGCAGCGGTCCGTCAGTTCCAGGAGGGAGGCGCTGTTGGCGATGCCGCCACCGGCGTTGAAGACCTTGCCGTCAAAGGGTGTGATGTCGAGCACCTGCCGTTCGATGAGGGCGGTGGCGTCTTCGATGTGCAGGAAGTCGCGCACCTGCTTGCCGGAGCCGCCGAAGCCGATATAGCGCAGGGGCTTGCGCCAGTGGTGCGCCGCCATCCAGAAGGCGGCGATGCCCTGGTCGGCCCTGCCCATCTGCCGGGGCCCCGCGATGACGCCGAAACGGGTGACGGCGGCGCGAAGGCCGAAGAAGGCGGCGTACTCCCGGATGAACAACTCGGCAGCGAGCTTCGTGGCTCCGTAGAAGGAACGCGCGCCGTCCAGGTCGAGGTCCTCGGAGACCCCCTGCGCCGAGATGCCCCTCGTCGACTGGGTATCGGAGAACCGGAACCGCCGCTCGTCCTCCTCGATGGCGGCCGCCTCGATCCGGCCCATCGGATAGACCCGGCTCGTCGACAGGAAGACAAAGGCGGCGCCGTGCACCCGGCAGCTGTCGAGGCAGTGGAGGGCGCCGTGGAGGTTGTTATGGATGACGTAGGTGGGGTCTGTGCCGAGGCCCGCCAGGACGGAGGGCTCCGCCGACGCCTCGACCATCACGTCGAAGCCGCCGACAGCGTCGAGGTCCTCCCGGCATCGGATGTCGCCATGCACGAAACGCACCCCCTGCCAGGACAATTCAGGCAGATTCAACTCGGCACCCCTGCGGCGGAGGTTGTCGAAGGCGATCACTTGGAGCGATGGCTGCGACTGCCGGAGCCGCAGGCAGACGGAAGAGCCGACGAAGCCCGCCCCGCCGGTGACGAGTACCCGCATGGATGTGTTGTGTTTTGCGCTCCTGATTTCGGCCCCCCGACGGCCTCGGCACGACGCTGACTGCGACGGCAAGTGCCCCAAGGATGGCTGCGTGCGGAATTTCAATAGGATGCGAGAGCGGTGTATCCCTGCGGGTCAGACGGAAACCGGCGACCGAAGGACTCCGGCTGTCAGCTTAACTTCTGCCCACTAGAAAAGGTGAATTGACAGCAAATGCAATCGGTGATGGCCGACGAAGGCCCGTGCCGCCCCTGACCCGTTCTCGGCAAAGTGGCCTACTTTCGTGCCCCAGCCAAAGCTCCGTGAGCGTCGATATCCTGCTGATAACGCCCCCCTTCACCCAACTGAACACGCCCTACCCCGCGACGGCCTACCTCAAGGGCTTCCTCGGTACACGGGGGTTCTCGTCCGCGCAGGCCGACCTCGGCATCGAGACCATCCTGCGCATGTTCTCGCGGGAGGGACTGACGACCGTCTTCGACCGCGCGGGGCGGATGCACATGGAGATGGATGAGGCCGCCCTACGCATCTACGCCAACCGAGATCTCTACCTGACCCGTACCGACGAGACCCTTCGCTTCCTGCAGGGCCGCAACCCCACCCTGGCCCACCGCATCGCAGCACGCAACCTCCTGCCCGAGGCCGGCCGCTTCGGACAGCTGGCCGACCTCGAATGGGCCTTCGGCTCCATGGGCGTGCAGGACCGCGCCCGGCACATCGCCACCCTCTTCCTGGAGGACCTGTCCGACTTCATCCGCGCAACCGTCGACCCCTGGTTCGGCTTCACCCGCTACGCCGAACGCATCGCCCGGTCGGCCTCCAGCTTCGATGCACTCCACGAGGCCCTCGAAGGACCGGAGAGCCTCACCGACGGGTTCATGCTCGACGTCTTACGGGAACGGATATCCGAAACGGAGCCGGCCATGGTCGCCCTCTCCGTCCCCTTCCCCGGCAACCTCTACGCCGCCCTACGCTGCGGACGATGGCTGCGCAGCCACCACCCGCGCATCCGCATCGCGCTGGGCGGCGGATATGCCAACACCGAACTGCGCACCGTCGCCGACCCGCGCGTGTTCGACCATGTCGACTACATCACCCTCGACGACGGCGAGGCGCCCCTGCTGCAACTCCTCCGCCACCTGCGCGGTGAATGCGGACCGGAGACCCTGAAGCGCACCTTCCACCACGTGGACGGCGCCATCATATACACCGAAGGGGCGCATATCCCCGACATACGGCAGGCCGACACGGGCACGCCCGACTACGATGGACTGCCACTCGACAGATACATCTCCGCCATCGAGGTCCTAAACCCCATGCACCGCCTCTGGAGCGACGGTCGCTGGAACAAGCTCACGATGGCGCATGGCTGCTACTGGGGCAAGTGCACCTTCTGCGACGTGTCGCTCGACTACATCGCGCGCTACGAGCCGCTCACCGCGGCACTGCTGTGCGACCGCATGCAGGAACTCGTCGAACGCACCGGTGTCACCGGTTTTCATTTCGTCGACGAGGCGGCCCCGCCCTCGCTCATGAAAGCCCTCTCGCTCGAGATCCTGCGGCGGGGCATGGTCGTCAGCTGGTGGACCAACATCCGCTTCGAGAAGGGCTTCACCCGCGACCTCTGCCTGCTGCTCGCGCGGGCCGGCTGCATCGGCGTCTCCGGCGGCCTGGAAGTGGCCTCCGACAGGCTGTTGGCGCTGATCCGAAAAGGCATCACCGTCGGACAAGTCGCCCGGGTGAACCGGCATTTCACCGAGGCCGGCATCATGGTGCACGCCTACCTGATGTACGGCTTCCCGACGCAGACCGACCAGGAGACCATCGACTCGATGGAGATGGTACGGCAGCTGTTCGCATGCGGCGTCCTGCAGTCCGCCTACTGGCATCTCTTCACCATGACGGCGCACAGTCCCGTCGGACTCGACCCCGAAGCGTTTCATGTCCGGCGCAAGGATGGCGGGGATGGCCGCTTCGCGAACAACGACCTGACGCATGAGGACCCCGGGGGCGCCGACCACGGACGCTACACCTGGGGACTGGCCAAATCGCTCCTCAACTGGATGCATGGCCATGGCATCGACCAGCCCCTGCACAAATGGTTCGACTTCCCCGTGCCCAGGACCACTGTGGCCAGGGATCATATCCAAAAGGCATTGGAAGCGGATGCCTATGTACCCACCGGTCCCGGGACACGTTGGGTCTGGCTGGGCACGACACCGGCACTGCAGGTCGTGGAGAAGTCGAAGAAGGGTGCGAGATGGGAACAGGCCGAGCTCCGCTTCGAGACGCCGCGCGACAGCGTCGTCATCCGCACCGAGCCCGACAGGGGCAGGTGGCTCCTCGACTTCCTATCCGTAAAGCAAGGCGTCACTTTCACGCAGTCCGAAGCCGAGGCCGACTACACGGCTGCAGGCCTCGACGACTTCGAAGGGTTCTGGGACAATCGGCCTGTCAATACGCTGTACCGGGTGGGGCTGCTGAGGATATGAGAGATGGGAAATGGAGCTGCGAGTTATTCGCTTTCCAGTCCCATAACGGTAAGCAGATCATTCAGGCAAACATGCATTTCCAACCATAGAAATGTGGACTATTGTCATTACACTGACGATAATCACGGGAATTTTATCAATCAAGTGACAAACTTCTAGAAAAACGGGCTAGACAAGACAGCAGCTGTATCTCGCAAAGGGCCATTTTCTCATCACTGCCACGCTGTGGCTGAGATCATGATGCCCAAAAAGTTTTATTTAGGATCTTAAAACAGGAATGCAAGGTCATAGCGAAGATGCACACGGTAAACCATTCGCACGTCCGAACCTATCCTCTCCTTCGCCGATGGAGCCTGTCGCGCAGCCGGATCAGGCTCTGCCGCATGGCCTCCTCCTTCATGCCGCCCGACATCATCCCGTAGAATTTCTCCCACGGATACCAGGCCAGTTCTTCAATGACATACCAATGGACCTGCACCGAGTCGGGGAACCTGCGGTCGAGCGAGAAGCCCGACTCCATGGGGGCCCCGGCGTTCAGTCGCAACTCCGTGACGATGCCATCGGGTCCGTCCTCGGTGAGACGGATGGCATTGTCGCCCCCGCGGGCGTCATGCCAGCGGAGGGTGGCGCCTTTCGCGCCCGACTTGGTGGTATGCACCTGCGACGCGTCCTGCAGCAGCAGGTTCCAGGTGGGCCAGGAGGGGAGGTCGCGCAATTCGGCGAGGATCGTGTCGGGCGGGGCGGCCACCATGACGGAGCGCGAGTTCATGACGCTACCGGGCAGCAGCGAGGAGATGGCGAGGAGGACGGTGGAGAGTCCCACAAAGGCAATGGCAATGGCTTTCAGGATTCGCATGGAGTGCGTGTCAGGGGTCCCAGCGGAAGACGCGGATGGCGACGGCGTAGAGGGCGACACCCCACAGGAGGAGGTAGCCGATCTGGCTGCCGCAGTCGGCGAGGTGGTCGCCTTCGAAGGCGATGTTCCGCATGGCCTCGTTGAGGTGGGTGAGTGGCAGGACGCGGCAGACGGGCTGCAGCCAGGAGGGGAAGTTCTCGACGGGGAAGAAGGTGCCTGCCAGCAGGAACTGCGGCAGGGTGACGAGGTTGGAGAAGGGCGGGATGGCGCTCTCGGTGGCCGCCAGCCCGCTGACGATGAAGCCGAAGCCCATGAAGACGAGGAGTCCGAGCAGGCTGAGCAGCAGCAGTTCCGCGAACGTCAGCCAGCCGTTGACGAGGGTGAAGTCGAAGGCGAGACGGCCCACCCCGAGGATGACGACGGCGGTGAGGAGTTGGAAGACGACCCGGCCGAGGCCCTCACCCACGATGATGGTGGCGCGGCGGACGGGCGTCGCGAAGAAACGCTTCAGCACCAGCGTCTGCCGCAGGTTGAAGAAGATGAAGGCCACGCCGAAGACGCCCGCGCTGAGCAGCGAGAAGCCCAGCTGGCCCGGCAGGACGAAGTCGATCGTCTGGTAGGTGCGCCCCGGCACCGTCTCGGGCTGCAGGAAGGCGTAGACGGGACGCGACGGGTCCGTCCGGCGGTCGACGTCGCCGATGCAGCGGATCACCAGCGCATGGAGCAGTCCGATACGGTCGGCGGAGGCCGTCGACGAGGTCACCCGCACGCGGTAGCGGGGGTAGCCGGCCGGGTTCAGCGGTTCGATGGCCAGGCTTGCGGTGATGCGGCCCTTCTCGATCTCGCGACGCAGTTCCCCCGTGTCCTTGGCGACCACGACGACGTTGGGCTTCGAGACGATCTCGCGGTACAGCGGCGAGGCCGTGTCGGTGCCCGGCGCAAAGCCCACGCGGATCACCGGCACTGGCGAACTGAGGAAGCCGAAGACCATGATGAAGATGAACGGAAAGAGGAGACCGAAGACGATGGAGGACGGGCTCCGCAGGATCGACAGCAGGCTGGCGCGGGCGATGGCGAGCATCGCGCGCGTCTGGCTGTAGGCGGCGGCCGGGTCGGAAGGGGTGGGATTCGCTGGCATGGGCTGGTTGTAAAATTATCACGAAAAGGGGGGATCGGTCCCGCCAATTCCGATATTTGCACCCAGCATCTGCATATGGACCCGCAACACCCCCTCGAAACCGCATATCTCCTGATCGGCGGGAACCTCGGGGACAGGGTCGCCAACCTCGGACGGGCCCTCGAAGGGGTGGCCGCCCTTTGCGGCCGCGTGACACGCGCCTCCTCCCTGTACGAGACGGCCGCCTGGGGCATGGAGGATCAGCCGGACTTCCTCAACCAGGTCTTGGAGGTCGACACTTCCCTCCCGCCCCGCCGGCTGCTGGCCTCCATCCTCGACGTAGAAGCCCGGATGGGCAGGGTCCGCGGGACTCGCTACGGCCCCCGTACGATCGACATCGACATCCTCCTCTATGGCGACCGCACGGTCGACGAGGAGGACCTGCGCATCCCCCATCCCCGCCTGGCCGACCGGCGCTTCGCGCTGGCGCCGCTGGCAGACCTCGCCGCAGACCTCGTCCACCCCTGCACGGGCCAGCGCATCCGCACCATGCTCGAATCCTGCGCCGACAGGCTTCCCGTGCGCCGGCACGACCCCTGACCTGTTGATAACAAACGCTGACCGATACCCGGGGCTTGCCTAAGTTTGCCCCGCCGATGCAATACCGCTTCATCACCATCGAAGGCAACATAGGCGCGGGCAAGACGACCCTCTCGCACCTCCTCGCCCGGCACTACGACGCCCGGCTCATCCTGGAGGAGTTCGCCGACAACCCCTTCCTGCCGAAATTCTACGAGAACCCCGGTCAGTACGCCTTCCCCCTGGAACTCTTCTTCATGGCAGAACGCTACAAGCAGCTCAAGGAGCTGCTGCAGCAGAACGACCTGTTCCAGTCCGTCACCATCTCGGACTACCTCTTCACCAAGTGCCTGCTCTTCGCCAAGGTCAACCTCCCCGTCGACGAGTACCGGCTCTACCAGCGCCTCTTCGAGATCATCCACCAGCAGCTCGTCCAGCCCGACGTCCTCATCTACCTGCATGCCCCCATCACCCGGCTGAAGGACAACATCCGCCGGCGCAACCGCTCCTACGAGCAGAATATCAGCGACGGGTACCTGACCGACATCCAGCAGACCTACACCCATTATATCCGCCAGCACGGGGTGCGCACCCTCGTCGTCGACACCGCGCATGCCGACTTCCTCACCAACGAGTCGCACCTCCGCGCCGTCATCGACGCGCTGGAGGGGGAGCCCTGGGAGGGTCAGAAACACCTCGATGCCTTCCGCCCGTCATAGCAACCTGTCGGTGCTCCGGCATGCCGAATTCAGGGCCTACATCGCCTCGCGGGCCCTCTTCATCCTCGTGCTGAACATGCAGGTCACCCTGGTGAGCTGGAAGGTCTACGAGATCACGAAGGACCCCTTCAGCATCGGCCTGATCGGGCTCTTCGAGTTCGTCCCCGCCTTCCTGGCGGCCTTCTATTCGGGGTATGTGATCGACCGGAGCGACAAGCGGCGGGTGCTGGTGCTGTCGGTGGCCGCGAACCTGCTGCTGACGGCGGCCTTCACGGTCGTCACCGGCGAGGCGGCCGCCGAGGCGCTCTCCCGGCCGACGGTCCTGGCCGCCATCTACGGCATCGCCTTCTGCAGCGGCCTCGCCCGCGCCTTCAGCGGGCCCACCTCCTTCGCGCTGGTGACGCGGCTCGTGCCGAAGGAGGAGATGCCCGCCGCCATCACCTGGCACAGCACCTCCTGGCAGGTGTCGGCCGTCGGCGGGCCCGCCCTGGCGGGCATCCTCTACGCCAAGGCCGGCCTCACACCCACCTTCGCCGCCATGGTGGCCGCCATGGCCCTGGCACTCCTCGCCTCGCTCCGCATAGGGCCCAAGCCGCCCGAGCCCGTGCCCGAGGGGGAGACCATGCTCCAGAGCATCCGGGAAGGGTTCCGCTTCGTCTGGCGGACCCGCGAAGTGCTCGGCGCCCTGAGCCTCGACCTCTTCGCCGTGTTCTTCGGCGGGGCGACGGCCCTGCTGCCCTATTTCTCCGAAGAGATCCTCGGGCGGGGGCCGGAGGGACTGGGCCTGCTCCGGTCGGCACCCTCCCTCGGGGCCGTCGTCCTCATGCTATGGGTCACCTTCCGGCCCATGCGCCGCCACCAGGGCCGCAGCATGCTCCTCAGCGTGGCCGGCTTCGGCGCCTGCACCATCCTCTTCGGGCTGTCGACGCATTTCTGGCTGTCGTTCGCGCTGCTCTTCCTCTCGGGCATCGTCGACGGCATCAGCGTCATCGTCCGCTCGACCATCCTGCAGATGCGTACGCCCGACGAGATGCGGGGTCGCGTGGCCGCCCTGAACAGCATCTTCATCATGTCGTCCAACGAACTGGGGGCCTTCGAGAGCGGCATCACCGCCCGGTGGATGGGTGTCGTGCCGGCGGTCGTCTTCGGCGGGTGCATGACGCTGGCCGTGGCCGCCTTCACCTGGGTCAAGGCGCCGACGCTGCGGAAGATGGAATACTGACCGCCTAGCCGCCGGCGGGCTGGAGGAGCCGCTCCAGCACCCAGTGCACCGCCGGGCAGAAGGTCGCGTTCTTCAGGGTGATGGCGGGCCGCTTCAGCAGCACGTCCTCGTCGGTATAGGGGAAGCGGCGGCAGTCGGAGGGCCTGTCGTCGTAGATGGAACAGCGGTTGTCGGTCCCCAGGAAGGGACAGGGGGGCGACTTCACGACGTAGTCGCCTTCCTCGTCGAGACGCAGGTAGGTTTCGATGAACTGGCCCTCCCGCATCCGCAGCAGGCGGCTGATGCGTTTGATGTCGGGCGTCTTGAAGCGGGGCGAGTAGTTGCGGCAGCAGTTGGCGCAGGCAAGGCAGTCGGCCTGCCGGAAGGCCTCCGCGTGCAGTTCCGGCAGGCGGGGCAGTACCCGCCGCCTGTCGGCCCGCGCCAGCAGGCGTCGGTAGTCCTTGGCATGCTCGGCCGACCGCCGCTCCCAGTTCTTCAGTCGCTCGCTGTGCATGCCGCAAGATACGACCCGCGGCCGGCTGTGCCGCCCGGCCCGACCGAACCGCGGAGCCCCCGCTTTTGTTACATGCTTACCGCCGCCAGGCGCCCGATCGGCGAACAGGACGTGCAGATTCCCGGACCGGGACATACCTTTGCGGCAACACACCCATCCACCCCGTATGGAACTATTGGAATCCCAGCGCAACGAGTTCAGGATCCGTCACATAGGCCCTTCCGACCGCGATGCGGAGGCCATGCTGGCCGCCATCGGCGAGGCCTCCCTGCCGGCGCTGATCGACAAGACGGTCCCCCCCGGCATCCGGATGGAGGGGCCCCTCCAGCTGCCCGGCGCCTTGTCGGAGGCCGAATATCTCGAACACATCCGCACCGTCGGACGGCAGAACCGCGTCTTCCGAAGCTTTATCGGGCAGGGCTACTACGGCACCGTCACCCCCAGCGTCATCCTCCGCAACATCTTCGAGAACCCCGGCTGGTACACCCAGTACACCCCCTATCAGGCCGAGATCGCGCAGGGCCGGCTCGAGAGCCTGCTCAACTACCAGACGATGGTGAGCGACCTCACCGGCCTGCCCGTCGCCAACGCCTCCCTGCTCGATGAGGCCACGGCCGCATCCGAGGCGATGACGATGTTCTTCAACCTCGTCAACCGCCAGGACACGGTCGAAAGGCCCTGCTTCCTCGTCGACGCCGAGGTGTTCCCGCAGACGCTCGACGTGCTCCTCACCCGCGCCGTGCCCCTGGGCATCGAAGTGGTCGTGGGCGACTTCCGCACCGCCGAGGTCGACGACCGCTGCTTCGGCGCGTTCCTGCAGTATCCCAACGACAAGGGCGCCGTGGTCGACTACCGCGCCTTCATCAACAGGGTGCATGCCGCCGGCGGGTATGTGGTGATGGCGACCGACCTGCTGGCCCTCACCCTCCTCACCCCGCCCGGCGAGCTGGGTGCCGACGTGGCCTGCGGCTCGGCCCAGCGCTTCGGCGTCCCCCTCGGCTACGGAGGACCTCATGCCGCCTTCTTCGCGACGAAGGACGACTTCAAGCGGCAGATCCCCGGCCGCATCATCGGCGTCAGCATCGACGCCCAGGGCGGCCGCGCCCTGCGCATGGCCCTGCAGACCCGCGAACAGCATATCCGCCGCGAGAAGGCCACCTCCAACATCTGCACCGCACAGGCCCTGCTGGCCAACATGGCCGCGATGTACGCGGTGTACCATGGTCCCGACGGGCTCCGCAACATCGCCAAACGCATCGCCCTCTTTGCCCAGACGGCCGCCGCCGCCCTGCGAGGCATGGGCTACGAGACCGTGTCCGACCGATTCTTCGACACCGTCGCCGTCCGCACCGACCGCGCAGGCGCCATCCGCGACCGCGCCCTGGCCCGCCAGATCAACCTCCGCCATCCCGACGACGGGCATGTCGCCTTCTCGCTCGACGAGACCACCACGCCGGCCGACCTCGCCGACCTGCTCGCCTGCTTCTCCGAACACGACGAACCGGTGACCGTCGTCCTCTCCGACAGGCTGCCCCTCCTCCACATCCCCACCGCCCTCACCCGTACCAGCCCCTTCCTCACCCACCCCGTCTTCAACACCCACCACAGCGAGAGCCGGATGATGCGCTACATCAAACGCCTCGAGAACCGCGACCTCTCGCTCAACACCTCCATGATATCGCTGGGTAGCTGCACCATGAAGCTCAACGCCGCCAGCGAGATGATGCCGCTGAGCTGGGAGGAATGGAGCCGCATCCACCCCTTCGCCCCGGCCGACCAGGCCGACGGCTACCGGTATGTCATCGGCCGCCTCTCCGAATACCTCTGCGCCGTCACCGCCTTCGACGCCTGCAGCCTCCAGCCCAACAGCGGCGCACAGGGAGAGTACGCCGGCCTTCTCACGATACGCGACTACCACGCCGCAAGCGGCGAACACCACCGCGACGTGATGCTCATCCCCATCTCGGCCCACGGCACCAACCCCGCCTCGGCCGTCATGGCCGGCATGCGCGTGGTCGTCGTCAAGGCCCTCGACAACGGCTATATCGACGTGACAGACCTGCGCGCCAAGGCCGAAAGGCACAGCCACGAGCTGGCAGGCATCATGATCACCTACCCCAGCACCTACGGCGTCTACGAGGAGACCGTCAAGGAGATCACCGGCATCATCCACGCCCACGGCGGACAGGTGTACATGGACGGCGCCAACATGAACGCCCAGGTGGGCCTGACGGCGCCCGGCCTCATCGGCGCCGACGTCTGCCACCTCAACCTCCACAAGACCTTCGCCATCCCCCACGGCGGGGGCGGCCCCGGCATGGGCCCCATCTGCGTCAAGGCACACCTGGCACCCTTCCTGCCCGGACATGTCACCCGTCCGTCGGCCGACTCACCCGTCGGCAGCCGCCAGTCAGCCGTCAGCGCCGCCCCCTTCGGCAGCGCCAGCATCCTCCTGATCAGCTACGGATACATCCGCATGCTCGGGGCCGAAGGCGTACGCGCCGCCACCGAATACGCCATCCTCAACGCCAACTACATGCGGGCCCGCCTCCAGGGCGCCTTCGACATCCTCTACCTCGGCCACCAGGGCACCTGCGCCCACGAGTTCATCGTCGACCTCCGCCCCTTCAAGAAATCGGCAGACGTCGAAGCCGAAGACGTCGCCAAACGCCTCATGGACTACGGCTTCCACGCCCCCACCCTCAGCTTCCCCGTCGCCGGAACCATCATGATCGAACCGACCGAAAGCGAGGACCGGGCCGAACTCGACCGCTTCTGCGACGCCCTCCTCGCCATCCGCGAAGAGATCCGCGCCATCGAAGAAGGACGCGCCGACAAAACCTCCAACCTCCTCAAACACGCCCCGCATACCCAGGAAACATTGCTGCGCGACACCTGGGACCGCCCCTACCCCCGCGAGAAGGCCGCCTTCCCCCTGCCATACGTCCGCGACAACAAGTTCTGGCCCACCGTGTCGCGCATCAACAACACCCACGGCGACCGCAACCTGGTCTGCACCTGCGAGCCCGTCGCCAGCTACGCCTGAGGCAGGCCCCGCGGACGCACCGGCAGCCAGGGCGTCGACAGCCGGCAGAGCCCTACCTTTGCCTCCATGCCCACACCCGCCTACGCCGCCCTGTCAGCCGACACCACCCTGACACCCTTCCAGGTCAGCCGCCGCGAACCCGGGCCGCACGACGTCGACATCGACATCCACTTCTGCGGGGTATGCCACTCCGACCTCCACACCGCCCGTAACGAATGGGGCGGCACCACCTACCCCGTCGTCCCCGGCCACGAGATCATCGGCCGCGTCATCCGCACCGGCCCCTCCGTCACACGCCACCGGCCGGGCGACCTCGTCGGCGTCGGCTGCTTCACCGACACCTGCCGCAACTGCCCCAACTGCCTCGCCGGTGAAGAGTCCTACTGCGAGGGCGGCATCAGCTGGACCTACAACAGTACCGAACGGGGCCGCCCGGAACGCACCTACGGCGGCTATTCGACACGCATCGTGGCCGACGAACACTATGTCCTGCGCATCCCCGGGAACCTGTCGCCCGACAGGGCCGCCCCCCTGCTCTGCGCCGGCATCACCACCTGGTCGCCCCTACGCCACGCGAAGGTCGGGCCCGGCATGCGCGTGGCCATCCTCGGCCTGGGCGGACTGGGGCACATGGGCGTGAAGTTCGCCGCCGCCCTCGGGGCGGAAGTCACCGTCGTCAGCCACAGCCCGCAAAAAGAGGCCGACGCCCGCAACCTCGGCGCCCACCACTTCCTCCTCTCCTCCGACGAGGCCGCCATGAAGGCGCATAAGAACCGGTTCGACTACATCCTCAACACCGTCTCCGCCGCACACGACTACAACCGCTACCTGCAACTGCTGCGCCTGCACGGCAACATGACGCTGGTGGGCATCCCCCCCGAAGCCATCCCCGTCCGCGCCAACCTGCTCGTCGGACAGCGCCGCAGCCTCTCAGGCTCCCTCATCGGCGGCATCCGAGAGACACAGGAGATGCTCGACTACTGCGGCGCCAACGGCATCGCCTGCGATGTCGAGACCATCCCCGTCGACCACATCAACCAGGCCTACGAACGCATGCTCCGCTCCGACGTACGCTACCGCTTCGTCATCGACCTCGCCAGCCTGAAATGAACATCGCCCGACCGCACACGCGCAAACCCGACAATACCGGAAACCGGAACACATGAGACCCATCCTCCTCGCCCTCACCCTGCTGCCCACCCTCGCAGGCGCACAGTCCGCCAAGCCCGAGCCGCCCATCCTCGAACTGCGCATCTACCACCATGCCACGGCCGAACAGGGCCGACGGCTCGACGAATACCTCGCCAAGTGCGTCGTGCCCGCCCTGCACCGCCAGGGACTCCGCCACGTCGGCGTCTTCCACGCGCTGACCAACGACACGGCCCGCACCCGCCAGACCTACCTGCTGGCGGCCTACGCCTCCCTGCGCCGACTCATGGACGTGGAAGCCAGGATCATGGCCGACCCCGTCTACCTCGCCGATGCCCGCGACCACCTCGACACACTCCCCGCACCGCCCCCCTACACACGCAAGGAGACCGTGCTCATGCGCTCCTTCGAACGGTTCCAGAAGGTCCGACCGCCAGCCCTCAAGGGACCGAAGGAGAACCGCGTCTACGAACTCCGCAGCTACGAGAGCCCCAACGAGAGGCTCTACTGGAACAAGGTCGACATGTTCAACGCCGGCGGCGAAGTGACGCTCTTCGACCGCCTCGGCTTCAACGCCGCCTTCTACGGCGAAGTGGTCGCCGGGGCCCGCATGCCCAACCTCATGTACATGACCTGCTTCGAGGACAAGGCCGACAGGGACGCCCACTGGCAGGCCTTCCGCGACGACGCCGAATGGAAGAAACTCTCGACCGACCCCAAATACCGGAAGAACGTCTCCCGGAACGAGATCATCTTCCTCCGGCCGGCGCCCTATTCCGACTACTGACCGGAGACCACCGACACCCGGGCGACGCCAAGCCCAAGACACATGCCCAAGGACTACTACGCCATCCTCGGCGTGACGCCGTTGGCAGGCCCCGACGAGATCCGCCGGAGCTACCGCCGGATGGCGAAACAATGCCACCCCGACCGGCACGGCAGTGACGCGTCCGCCGGCCTGCGCTTCCAGGAGGTGAAGGAGGCCTATGAGACGCTGACGGACCCCGTCCGGAAAGAGGCCTGGCTGCAGCAGCGTTGGCGACTGCGGAGCATGGGCCTGGCGACCGACAGGCGGCCCGCCACCCTCCCGGCCGACCTGCTCAAGGCCAGCATCGCCCTCGAACAGGAGACCGCCCTCCAAGACCCCCACCGCGCCGACGCCGATGCGCTGCTCCGCCGCATCCGGGCCCTGCTGACGGCCGACGCCCTCGACCTGCTCCGACAGGAAGCCGACCCCGTCATCCGCCAAGGCGTCTGCCGACGCCTCCTGCGCTGCGGCCGGCATTTCGGTCCCGACACCGCGGCCGCCCTCCTCCGACTCCTGGAACCCGTCACCCGCACCGACGCCGCCCTCGCCGCCGAAGCCGACAAACTCCTGCGCCACAGCCGCCACCGGCAGGTACTGGAGCGCGTCCGCCTGCCGCTCCTGCTGCTCGCCACCCTGCTGGCCTGCCTCCTCATCGCCAGGGCCTGAGGCCCGGCCGCCGCAACCGCCTCCGGCCCATCGCGGCATTGCGTAAGTTTGCGGATGCACTATCTCTCCGTCGAAGGCCTCGCGAAATCCTATGGCGTCGACACCCTCTTCAGCGGCATGACCTTCCACGTGGAAGAGGGCGACAAGATCGCCCTCGTGGCCCGCAACGGCTCGGGCAAGTCCACCCTGCTGCGCATCCTCGCCGGTCGCGAGACGGCCGACGAAGGCAAGGTCTGGTTGCACCGCGACGTCCTGCCCGTCTTCCTCGAACAGGAGCCCGCCTTCCTGGAACACGACAGCGTCCTCGACAACATCTTCCACCACGACCACCCCGTCATGAACGCCATCCGCGACTACGAGGCGGCCTGCGACGGCGGTCACCCCGAAGCCATCAACACCGCCATCGTACGGATGGACGAGCTGGGGGCCTGGGACTTCGACGCCAAAGTCCGGCAGATCCTCGGGCGGCTCGAAGTGCGCCAACTTCACCAGCCCGTCGGCACCCTCAGCGGCGGCCAACGCAAACGGGTAGCCCTCGCCAGGACCCTCATCGACATCGGCTTCGAAAAGCGGCACGTCCTCCTCCTCATGGACGAACCCACCAACCACCTCGACGTGGCCATGGTCGAATGGCTGGAAGGATACCTCGAACGCGAAGACCTCACCCTCCTACTCGTCACCCACGACCGCTACTTCCTCGACGCCGTATGCGACGAGATCTGGGAACTCGACGGCGACAGGATACACACCTGCAGGGGCGACTACGCCGAATACCTCGCCCGCAAGGCCGCCCGCCTCGAGAACGAAGCCGCCAGCGTCGAGAAGGCCCGCAACATCTACCGGCGGGAACTCGAATGGATGCGGCGGCAGCCTCAGGCCCGCACCACCAAGTCGCGCAGCCGGCAGGACCGCTTCCACGACGTCGAAGCCCGCGCCAAGGCCCGTACCGAGGAACGCCATATGGAGCTGCAGGTCAAGATGAGCCGCCTCGGCGGCAAGGTCGCCGAACTCAAGAAGGTCCATAAAAGCTACGGCGACCACACCATCCTCAAAGGATTCGACTACACCTTCAAGACAGGCGAACGCGTCGGCATCATCGGCCGCAACGGGGCGGGCAAGTCGACATTCCTGCGGATCCTCCTCGGCCTCGAGACGGCCGACAGCGGCAAGGTCAACATCGGCGAGACCATCGTCTTCGGCCATTACAGCCAGGAAGGCCTCCAGCTGCGCAACGACATGCGCGTCATCGAATTCGTCAAAGGCATCGCCGAGAGCTTCCCCCTCGCCAAGGGCGGCTCCCTCAGCGCCGCACAGTTCCTCGAAAGGTTCCTCTTCCCGCCGGAACAGCAGTACACCTACGTCAGCCGCCTCAGCGGCGGCGAACGCAAACGTCTCCACCTCCTCTCCATCCTCTTCCGCAACCCCAACTTCCTCATCCTCGACGAACCCACCAACGACCTCGACCTGCCCACCCAGAGCGTCCTCGAAGACTTCCTGTCAGACTACCCCGGCTGCCTCATGGTCGTCAGCCACGACAGATACTTCATGGACCGCCTCGTCGACCACCTCCTCGTCTTCGAAGGGGACGGCGTCATCCTCGACTTCCCCGGCAACTACGCCGACTATCGCATCGCCCAGGAGCACGACAGGGAAAAGTCATCCCCCACAACGCCTCCGCCCGCCCAGGACAGACCGGCTGCAGCCACACCCGGCCTACCGGTAAAACGCCGCATGAGCTACAAGGAACGTCGGGAATTCGAAGGGCTCGACCGCGAGATGGCCGACCTGAACACGGAAAAGTCCACCGCCACGGAACGCATGAGCCGGGGCGACCTGCCCTTCCCCGAACTCGAAAGACTCTCGCAGCGCGTCCAGGAGATCACCGACCGCCTCGACGCCTGCGAGATGCGCTGGCTCGAACTCAGCGAGCTGGAACCTTGAAGGGGACCACCATCGCCGCTTCCGGCAACGGCAGGATCGGCGTGATGCTGTTGACGACGAGCATACGCGTCACCGCCTCGATGCTGCGGGCCGTCACCGACCCGCGGCGGTGGATGAGGATCGCGTCCGGCTCGAAGGAGACGAGCGTGGCATCGTCGCCCAGGCTGGCCGCACCCCCGTCGAGGACATAGCCCACCTCGCCCGACACGGCCATGGCCGCCTCGGAAGCGGAATGCGCAGCGGAAAGTCCCGACAAGGCAGGCATCGGCGCCACCGCCAACGGGAACATGCACTGGTCGAGGAGCGACAAGGTCAGCGGATGCGAAGGGACCCGTATGGCCACCTTCCCATCGGGATAGGCCAGGGACGCACTCACCACCGCCTTGGCCGGCAGCAGGTACGACAGCGAACCCGGCGAAAACCGGTCCGCCAAGGCATGGCAGACAGCGGGAATGTCGTAGACCGCCTTGAGGAACTGAGAGAAGGCGGGAGAGAACACCTCGGGACGCTCCTGCGTCCCCATTCCGGCCAAACGCTTCAGACGGGCCACCGCCGTATCATCGGTGGCATTGCAGGCCAGCATGTAACGGGTCTCCGTGGGGATGAGCACCAATCCACGCTCGCAAAGGCATGCGACCGCAGACATGAGGTTTTTTCCAGAGGTGGGGTTCATGGGTTGGACCGTTGGACATCAAAGGGATAGTGGATTCCGCGGCAGGACCGCAGGGAGTGGCAACCAATGAAGGAAACAACTCTTTACAAAAATAATCAGCTTGGAAGAAAATACGAATAGCCATGTGGAAAAATATTTTTTTCCACCTAGCCGCTTGTTTATCAGACGATTGGATATGCAACTCGGAGCACGTCAGGGCCGATGGATGCTCTGGGCCCGGTCGAGGCGGTCATTGATGGCCTTGCCCAGGCCCTCGTCGGGGAAGCGTTCGGCCAGGATGATGTCGGCTCCTGCGGCGTCGAGTTCGCGCAGGGCATGGAAGAGGTTGCGGGCCGCCTCGCGCAGGTCGCCGGCCGGGGAGAGGGTGCGGAGCCAACGCGGTGGCGGATCGAAGCGGGTGGCCTGAAAGGAGATGACGGCCGTGGCCGCCCCTCCGAGCCGGCGCAACCCGTCGGCCACATCGCAGACCTGCAGCGGGGCACGGGGGGCGTAGTGGCTCTTCAGCCGGCCGGGAGTGGTGACGGCCCCGCCCTCGGCCAGGTGGACGGGAAGGCCGGCCACATCCCGGATCTGCACTGCCGTGACAGCCCCGTGGCGGTACAGTCGTACCCCTTCCCCGTCGAAACCGATGATGGTCGACTCGAGGCCCACCCCGCAGGGGCCGCCGTCGAGAATGTAAGGAATGCGTCCGCCCAGGCCCTCCGCCACGTGTTCGGCCGTGACCGGGCTGACGTAGCCCGACGGATTGGCGCTGGGGGCCGCCAGTGGCAGGTCGAGCCGACGGAGGAGCTCCAGGGTCAGCGGGTGGTCGGGGATGCGAAGGGCGACCCTGTCGCTGCCTGCCGTGACGAGGTCGGGCACGATGTCGCGCTTCGGCAGGAGGAACGTGAGCGGCCCGGGACAGAAGGCCTCGGCGAGGGTGAGACAGGCCTTCGGGATGTTGACCGCGTACCGCTCGAAAGCCGCTGCGGAGGGCAGGTGCAGGATCAGCGGATTGAACCGTGGTCTTTCCTTGGCCGCATAGATGCGTAAGACGGCCTCCTCGTCGAGCGCATGGGCAGCAAGGCCGTAGACCGTCTCGGTAGGGATGGCGACGAGGCCGCCACCCCGCAGGAGTTCCACCGCGTGGTCGATATCGGTGCCGATGACCGTGCGCATGGGGCGAAGGTACCACTATTGCCGCCAGCGGTCCGGTCCGGCCGGTCAAAGGAAAGGCCGGCATCTGCATGCCGGCCTTGTACATAATTGGGGTTGCCTCAGGCCTCGGAGATCTCCGTCGGCGTCATGTCGCGCTTGAGGGTGAAGTGGATCTTCTGGTTCTCCTTGTCGAGGTCGGCCAGGAGTACATCGCCCTGTTTGACCTGCATGGCGAGGATCTCCTCGGCGAGGGGGTCTTCCAGGTATTTCTGGATGGCCCGGTGGAGCGGTCTGGCGCCGAATTGCTGGTCGTAGCCCTTTTCGGCGATGAAATCCTTGGCTTCGGGCGTGAGTTCGAGGGAGAAGCCGAGGGTGGAGAGCCGCTTCATGACGCCCTTCATGAGGATGTCGATGATCTGGAAGATGTGTTGGCGTTCGAGGGCGTTGAAGATGATGACATCGTCGACCCGGTTGAGGAATTCGGGCGAGAAGGTGCGCTTCAGGGCCTTTTCGATGACGGCCTTGCTGGCCTCTTCGGCGTTGGCGACGCGGGCGCTGGTGGCGAAGCCGACGCCTTCGCCGAAGTCCTTCAGCTGCCTGACCCCGATGTTGGAGGTCATGATGATGAGGGTGTTCTTGAAGTCGACCTTGCGTCCGAGACCGTCGGTGAGCATGCCGTCGTCGAGGACCTGGAGGAGGATGTTGTAGATGTCGGGGTGTGCCTTCTCGATCTCGTCGAGCAGGATGACGCTGTAGGGCTTGCGACGGACCTTCTCGGTGAGCTGTCCGCCTTCCTCGTAGCCGACGTAGCCGGGGGGCGCGCCGATGAGGCGGCTGACGGTGAACTTCTCCATGTACTCGCTCATGTCGATGCGGATGAGGGTGTCGTCCGAGTCGAACATGTAGCGGGAGAGGGCCCGGGCGAGTTCGGTCTTGCCGACGCCCGTGGGGCCGAGGAAGATGAAGGTGCCGATGGGTTTCTTGGGGTCCTTGAGGCCTACGCGGTTGCGCTGGATGGCCTTGACGACCTTGGAGATGGCCTCCTCCTGGCCCACGACCATGCCGCGCATGTCGGCCGCCATGTTGCGGAGCTTCTCCGTCTCGGCCTGCACCATCTTGCGGACGGGGATGCCCGTCATCATGCTGACGACCTCGGCGATGGCCTCCTCGCTGATGGGGAACCTGCGGTGGCGGGACTCCTCCTCCCAGTTCTCCTTGGCCTTCTCGAGTTCCTCCTGCAGCCGCTTTTCGGAGTCGCGCAGGGAGGCGGCCTCTTCGAAGCGCTGGCTCTTGACGACCTTGTTCTTCTCCTGCTTGATGGCCTCGATCTTCTTCTCGAGCTCGAGGATGTAGTCCGGCACGTTGATGTTCTTGAGGTGCACGCGTGCGCCCACCTCGTCCATGACGTCGATGGCCTTGTCGGGCAGCAGGCGGTCCGTCACGTAGCGGTCGCTCAGCTTGACGCAGGCGTCGATGGCCTCGTCGGAGTAGGTGACGTTGTGGTAGTCCTCGTACTTGGAGCGGATGTTGCGGAGGATGGTGATGGTCTCGTCGACGCTGGGGGGGTCGACCATGACCTTCTGGAAGCGCCGGTCGAGGGCGCCGTCCTTCTCGATGTACATGCGGTACTCGTCGAGCGTGGATGCGCCGATGCACTGGAGTTCACCCCGCGCGAGGGCCGGCTTGAAGATGTTGGACGCGTCGAGGGAGCCGCTGGCCCCGCCGGCACCGACGATGGTGTGGATCTCGTCGATGAACAGGATGACGTCGCGGTTCTTCTCGAGTTCGTTCATGATGGCCTTCATGCGCTCCTCGAACTGTCCGCGGTACTTGGTGCCGGCCACGAGGGCGGCGAGGTCGAGCGAAACGACGCGCTTGTCGAAGAGTACGCGCGAGACCTTCCGCTGGACGATGCGGAGGGCCAGTCCCTCCACGATGGCCGTCTTGCCCACGCCGGGCTCCCCGATCAGGATGGGGTTGTTCTTCTTGCGGCGCGAGAGGATCTGCGAGACCCGCTCGATCTCCTCCTCGCGGCCGACGATGGGGTCCAGCGAGCCGTTCTCGGCGAGCTTGGTGATGTCGCGCCCGAAGTTGTCGAGCACGGGCGTCTTGCTCTTGGCGGCGGTGGAGGCCGATGCCTTCGACCGCTGCGGGTAGCCCTTCTTCTCCTCGTCGAAGTCCTCGTCCGAATCGTCCGTGAACTCGCTGCGGGCCTCGTTGCTCTTGACGAGCCCCAGCTCGTTGCGGAACAGGTCGTAGTCGACCTCGAACTGGTTGAGGATCTGCGTGGCGATGTTCTCCTTGTTCTTCAGGATGGAGAGCATCAGGTGCTCGGTCTCGACGGTCGGACTCTTCAGCGCCTTCGCCTCGAGCACCGTGATGCGGATCACCTTCTCGGCCTGCTTCGTCAGTGGCAGATTGTTGATGTTGGCGATGTTCTTGCCGGACCTGTCCTTCACCGCCATCTCCACCTCCTTGCGCAACTCCAGCAGGTCGACGTTCATGTTGCGGAGGATCTTCACCGCCGTGTTGTCACCCTCCCGGATGACGCCGAGCAGCAGGTGCTCGGTGCCGATGAAGTCGTTGCCCAGCCTTAACGCCTCCTCTCTGCTGTAGGAAATGACCTCCTTCACCTGGGCTGAAAAATTGTTGTCCATGGGGTGGGGATTTTTGGATGCTACCGATACAAGGTTAATGAATATTTTCGAGATGTCGCAGGGCCCGGACGCGCCGCCGGCACTTTGGCGGAACCTTTGCAATCCCACACTGTGCCGGGCTTCCCGCCCCCTGTCAAACACCCATGCATGGATGTCAAAATCGATACCAAAGAGCGCTTCGACGTCGTCCGGCCGCAGGAACCCCGACTTTCAGCCAATATGGCAGGGGAACTCGCCAGGATCCTGACCCTCCGTCGGGAGGCAGGGGGCGGAAGCCTAGTACTCGACATGTCGAATGTACAAACCATCGAGGCGGCCGTAGGTTCGATGCTGCTGACGGAACAGGATACCGCGCGGCGGATGCAGCGTTCCTTCGTCATCTGTTGTCTCTCCGAGCGGCTGGAAGCGGAACTCGAAGCCTTCGGCGTCCTGGAAGGCCTCAACACCGCCCCGACGGAGAGCGAAGCCTGGGACATCCTGCAGATGGAGGAGATCGAGCGGGAACTCCTCAGCGGTCCGGATGCCGATGACAAGGATTGACAGGCATCCCCATCCGTCGAAATCCCGGGCTCCAGGTACAATATCCGGCCCAGATCACCGATATACCACCTACCAAGCGCCCCCCCATGCTCGCCGTCACCATCCTCGGCAACAATTCCGCCCTGCCGATGCATGAACGCCACCCCACGGCACAGGTGGTGACGGACGGCGAACGGCTGTTCCTGGTCGACTGCGGCGAAGGCACACAGATCCAAATGATCCGCTACAAGATCCGGCGGAGCCGCATCGGCCACATCTTCATCTCGCACCTCCACGGCGACCACTACTACGGACTCATCGGACTGCTCAACAGCTTCAACCTCACCGGCCGCACGGAGGCCCTCCACCTCTACGCCCCGCCCCCGCTACAGGCCATCCTGCAACTCCAGATGGATGCGGCGCAGTCCGACTTCGGCTACCCCCTCACCTTCCACCCGCTGGGCGACGACGGCCCGCTGTTCCAGGATGCACGGCTCACCGTGAGCGCCTTCCGCGTCCGACACGGCATCCCCTGCTGGGGCTTCCTCTTCCGCGAGAACCCCAGGCCGCGACGGATCGACATCGACGCCGCCGCTGCCGCCGGCGTGCCGGCCGAGTTCTTCCCCCGCCTCAAGGCCGGCGAGGACTTTACGGACCCCGCCGGACAGCGCATCCCCAACACCGCACTCACCCGGCCCGGCCCGAGGCCCATGTCCTACGCCTACTGCGCCGACACGCTCTACCACGAACCCATCGCCGACAGGGTACGCGGGGCCGACCTCGTCTACCACGAAGCCACCTACCTCGACGACCAGCAGGAAAAGGCCGCGGCCCGGCACCACTCCACCGCCCTGCAGGCCGCACGCATCGCCCGCCTCGCCGGGGCCGGAAGGCTCATCCTCGGCCATTTCAGCAGCCGCTACGAAAACCTGGAGGGGTTCCGGGAAGAGGCCCGCACCGAATTCAACAACGTGGAGGTCTGCCGCGAAGGGGCCACCTATCTCGTCGGCTGACAAGACCCCGCCAGCACTACGGCACACCATTGCCCACCCTTCAGCGCTGCGACCGGCGACGGGCGACCTCCCGACGGATCAACGCCAGCTCCCGGCCCGTCTGGCCGGCCACCGACGTGTTCTCCTGCGCCCGACGGAGCAGGTACGGCACCACGTCCCGCAGGGGACCGAAGGGCAGGTACTTGCTGACGCTACAGCCCGCCCGGGCCAGGTTGAAGGTGATGTTGTCGCTCATGCCGTAGAGCTGGGAGAAATGCACATGCGGGTGGTCGGGCGCAAGCCCCCGCTCCCGCAACAACTCGGTGGCCAGAAGGTTGCTGCCCTCGTTGTGCGAGGCGATGATGACGGAGACGTTGTCGAGATTGCCGAGACAGCGACGCAGGGCCTCGTCGAAATCCCGGTCCGTCGATGACTTGTCGGGCTGGATGGGCGAAGGATGGCCCAGTCCGGCCGCGCGCGCGCGCTCCTTCTCCATGTAGGCTCCCCTGACGAGCTTGAGGCCCAGGACGAAGCCGCGGGACTGCGCCGCCTCCAGGGAGTCGGAGACGAAGGCCAGCCGGTCGTGACGGTACAGCTGCGCCGTGTTGAAGACGACGGCCCGGCCCCGGTTATAGCGGTCCATCATGAGCATCGTGAGCACATCGATGGGGTCCTGTATCCACGTCTCCTCCGCATCCACCAGCACCCCCACACCCTTCACGGCCGCCGTCGAGCAGATGCTGGACAGGCGTTCGTGCACCCGACCCCATTCGTCGCGCTCCGCTTCGGACAGCGAGGCCAGTGCCGCCTCGTAGCGCCGCATGAGCGGGCCGGCATGGGCCTCCACGGACCGGTCGAGCTTCTCCAACAGCCCGAAGCGGGCGATGCCGGTCACCTTGATGCTGATGAAGGGGATGTTGGGCTGGTTAGCGGCGTATCCGATCACGCGCAGGAACTCGCCACAGGCATGGTCGAGGGCCGCCTCGGTGCCGCCGCCGCCCTCGACGCCGTAGTCGAGGATGACCTGGACGCCGTGGCTGCCCAGCATGTCCACCACAGGCGCCGTCTCCTCCAACGTCTCGCCACCGACGAACTGCGGGAAGAGGGTGGCCCGGATGAGGCCATCCACCGGCAGACCCGTGCGCATGGCCCAGGTGGTGGCGCCGATGCCGAGGCGGACGAGCGCCGGTGAGGCCATGGCCCGGAACAACAGATGGGCCCGGCGGAGGGCACGGGCATCCTTGTAGGCGAAGGCGGTAGCTGTGTCCTCGAAGGAGACGGGATGGGATGGCATGCGGACGCAAAGAAACGAAGTTCGACAGGCATCGCAAAGCCGGCAGCCCCGGCTCAGTCGCGCAGGAAGCGCGGCGCCCGGATATGGTTCGTGGCCTGCTCATAGGCATAGGCCATCCCCAGCAACGGCCCCTCCTGCCAGGCGAGGCCTACGAAGGACAGCCCTACGGGCAGGTCGGACACGAAGCCCATCGGCACCGTGACATGCGGGAAGCCGGCCATGGCGGCAGGCTGCGAGAAAGAGAAGCCCGTCCCGTAGCCGCCGTTGAGGTGGTCCGTGAACGGGGCGGGGCCGCTGCTGACGCCCACGACGGCGTCGAGGCGCTGCGTGCGCATCAGCGACCCGATGGCGGCGGCGGCGCCGGTCGACTTCTGCAGGGCCTCCAGGTACTCGGCACTGTCGAGCCCGCCCTTGGCCTGGCTGGCCTCCAGCAACTCCTGCCGGAACCAGTGCATCACCTCACCGGCATGGGCGTTGTTGTAGCGGATGACATCGGCCAGCGACTTCACCCTGGCACTGGCCTTCGACAGATAGCGGTCGACGCCGTCCTTGAATTCATAGGTCAGCACCGTGAGCTCGCCCGTCCCATGGGAGGCCACGGCCTTGATGAGCTCGACCTCCACCAGCTCGGCGCCCCGGGCCCGAAGGTCGGCCAGCGCCTTCTCATACACCGTGACGACATGATGGCTGCCCGACAGGTGGCGCTTCTCATAACCGATGCGGCGGCCCTTCAGGGCGTCTGCATGGAGGAAGGCGGTGTAGTCGGTCGCCATCCTGCCCTCGGCGTCGCGGGTGGCCGCGTCCTGCGGGTCGACGCCTGTCATCGCAGAGAGGAGGATGGCGGCGTCGCGGACGGAGCGGGCCATCGGCCCGGCCGTGTCCTGCGTCTTCGAGATCGGGATGATGCCGGAACGACTCAGCAGTCCCACCGTGGGCTTGAGGCCGACGATGCCGCAATGCGAGGAGGGGGAGATGATGGAGCCGTCCGTCTCGGTCCCCACCGCCACGGGACAGAGTGCCGCCGCGACGGCCGCCCCGGAGCCCGAACTCGAGCCGGACGGGTTGCGGGCCAGCACATGCGGGTTCTTCGTCTGTCCGCCCCGGCTGCTCCATCCGCTGGTGGAACGGCTCGACCGGAAATTGGCCCATTCGCTCAGGTTGGTCTTGCCCAGGATGACGGCGCCGGCGGCACGCAGGCGCTGTACCACGAAGGCGTCGGCAGCGGCGATGTTGCCCCCCAGGGCCAGGGAGCCCGCCGTCGTCTGCATCCGGTCGGCGGTGTCGATGTTGTCCTTCACCAGCACCGGGATGCCGTGCAGGGGGCCACGCACCCGACCGGCCTTGCGCTCGGCATCCAGCGCCGCGGCGATGTCGACGGCGTCCGGGTTGAGCTCGATGACGGCGTTGAGCTTCGGACCGCCCCGGTCGACCGCACCGATGCGGTCGAGGCAGGCCTTGACGAGTTTCACCGAGCTGAGCTTGCCCGCCTTCATACGGGCTTGCAAGGCGGGGATGCCGGCATCCTCGAAACCCATGGAACTCGCGTCTGGCTGCGCAAGCGCCGGACTGCCGAGGCCAACGGCCATGCCGGACAGCATGCCGGAACGGAGGAAGGAGCGTCTTCTCATGAGAATGGGTTGAATGGATGCAATTTCGGTTTTTTCCCGGGGACGATGGGACCGCGTTCCCCGACTCGTCGGGGAACGACCGACAGCGAACGAGGATACAGTCGCTGTTGAATGGTTGTTTTCTGCATTGGGAACGAGGGTTGCACCGTGGACGAGCCACTTCCCGGTAACTACCTTGCCGGCAAAGGACTCATATGTCGGACCCCAGGTGTGACAGGATCTTCAAGCATATCTTCCACAACCGGCCGGAGTCGTTGAAGAGCCTGCTGAACAGTTTCCTTCCCCTGGAAGCGCCCATCGCAACCATCGAGTACCTGCCGGAGGAGTTGCATGACGACCACCCCGAAGGCCGGCTGAGCATCCTCGACGTGCGATGTCGCGACACCCGGGGCCGGCAGTTCATCGTGGAGATGCATATGCAGCACACCCCCTTCCTGCTGCAGCGGCTGTTATGGAACGCCGCCCGCGTCCTGATGAGGCAACTGAAGAAGGGCGGCAGGTTCGAAGCCCTGCAGCCCGTCCATACGCTCTGCCTGCTCGAGCCCCACCTCGTCAGCCAATCCACCGAATGGGTCCACCACTACGACACACGCTCCCTGACACCCGAGGCACCCGTCATGCCGGGCCTGCACTTCACCATCGTGGAGTTGAGGAAATGGATGGAAAGGGGTACATTCGACAAGAAGGACATCCGCGACGGCTGGATGACCTTTTTCCATAAACCCGCCGCCATGAAAGACATCTACACCCCCGAAGAACAGAAGGAATACGATGAGATCTTCCAGGCTGTCAACGCATGGGACCTCACCCGGCACTCCTACGAGGAGCTCTGCATCATGGACAAGAAGATCGACATCTACATGACCCATGAATCCTTCGTATATGATTACTACGAGGAAGGGCAGAAGGCAGGGATGGAAGCGGGGCTCCGGCAGGGCCGCCAGGAGGGTCTTGAGCAAGGCCGTCAGGAGGGTCTGGAGCAGGGCCGCAGAGCGGGTTACGAGCAGGGCAGGGAGGAGGGCGCGAAAGAAGGGTCGCGCTTCGGGGCCGAGTATGGCGTCATGTTCGGTTTCTTGAAGGTAGTGCAACTGAAGCGTTTCTTCCGGGACTCGCCCGAGATGACGGATGAGGAGATCGCGCGGGCCACCGGCATCCCTACCGACCATGTACGCGAGGCCAGGGAAGTTTTGTAGGTCCCAACACCCCGCATCCGGGGCATTTCCCGACCATGGGTCCTGAGCAGCCTTGCCGTCCTACCTTTGCCGCATGGCATACCGTTCCCTGGAGGGATCCCTGCTCGACCTGGAGCGCGTGGGACAGCTCGTTCGCATCCGTGAGGAGGTCGACCCGCATCTCGAAATGGCCTCCATCCACCTGCGCGTCCATGAGGCGCGCGGACCGGCCCTCCTCTTCGAAAACGTAAAGGGCAGCCGCTTCCGGGCCGCCTCCAATATCTTCGGCACACTGGAGCGCAGCCGATTCCTCTTCCGCCACCAACTCGAACACGTCAGGCAGGTCATACGCCTGAAGAACGAGCCCATGGCCGCGCTGAAGGACCCCTTCGGTCATGTCGGCGCCGCCATGGCCGCCTTCAGGGCCCTGCCCCTCCGCAACCCGCTGCGCAAACCCGTGATGCACGAGGAGATACGGCTCTCGGAGATCCCGCAGGTCGTGCACTGGCCGATGGACGGCGGCCCCTTCGTGACCCTGCCACAGGTCTATTCCGAAGACATCGACAAGCCCGGCATCTGGAACGCCAACCTCGGCATGTACCGCATACAGCTTGGCGGGAATGCCTACCAGCCCGACCTCGAGGCGGGCCTGCACTACCAGCTGCACCGCGGCATCGGCATCCACCAGACGAAGGCCAATGCCAAGGGACAGCCGCTGAAGGTCAGCGTCTTCGCCGGCGGCCCGCCCGCCCATACCGTCGCCGCCGTCATGCCCCTGCCCGAAGGACTCAGCGAGATGACCTTCGCCGGACTGCTGGGCGGAAGACGCTTCCGCTACACCTACCACGACGGATTCTGCCTCAGCACCGACGCCGACTTCGTCATCACTGGGGAAGTGCACCCCGGCGAGAACAAACCCGAAGGACCCTTCGGCGACCACCTCGGCTACTACAGCCTCCAACACCCCTTCCCGCTCCTCCGCATCCACAAGGTCTTCGCGCGGAAGAACGCCATCTGGCCCTTCACGGTCGTCGGACGGCCCCCGCAGGAAGATACCAGCTTCGGCCAACTCATCCACGAGATCACGGGCGACGCCATCCCCAGGGAGATACCCGGCGTCAAGGAAGTGCACGCCGTCGACGCCGCCGGCGTACACCCCCTGCTGCTCGCCATCGGCAGCGAACGCTACACACCCTACCTGCCCGTCAAACGACCGGCCGAACTGCTCACCATCGCCAACCACATCCTCGGTACCGGACAGCTCAGCCTGGCCAAGTTCCTGTTCATCGCAGCCGACGAGAAAGGACAATTGTCGACGCACGACATCGAAGCCTATCTCCGGTTCGTGTTCGAACGCATCGATCTGCGGCGCGACCTGCACTTCCATACCGAGACGACGATCGACACGCTCGACTACTCCGGTCATGGCCTCAACAGCGGCAGCAAACTCGTGCTGGCCGCGTGCGGCGAACCCCAGCGCACCCTCTCCACCGAACTGCCCGAAGCACTCCGCACCGCTCCCGGCATCACCGACGCCCGGATCGTCATGCCCGGCGTGGCCGCCATCAGTACCCGCAACTATACCACGGCCGAAGCGGCCGAGGAAGCCTTCCGGGCCATCGACGAACACCTGCAAGGTTCACTCCGGGAACTGCAGGGCCTGCCCCTGATCGTATGGGCCGACGATGCCGCCTTCACCGCCCAAAGACTCGGCAACTTCCTGTGGGTGGCCTTCACCCGCACCAACCCCGCCAGCGACATCCACGGGGTCGCCGCCTTCACCCGCCACAAACACTGGGGCTGCCAGGGTCCGGTGGTCATGGACGCCCGCATCAAACCGCACCACGCCCCCGTGCTCGAGAAAGACCCCGCAACGGAGCGGCGCATCGACAGGATCTTCGCGAAGGGCGGCAGCCTCGCCGGCCTGCGTTGAGGCCGCGCCCCAACACAGCCGCCACTCTCACAGGGCCAGCCGGACGGCGAAGCCCCCCGGGGCCGGCCCAATGCCGATGTCGGCCCGCATCTTCTCCGCCCGCTGCCGCATGCTGTGCAGGCCCATCCCGTACTTGTCCGGATCGAAACGCCCGGGGGCCCCGTTATCGAGGATACGGATGACCAGCCGGCCAGCCTCGGAGAACACCGATACCTCCACCCGGTCGCCGTCGGAATGCCGGATGACATTGTGCAGCGCCTCCCGCACGATGAGCATGATGTTCCGCTTCTCATTGGCGTTCATCGAGCGCCGGGGAAGGTTCGGCGCCTTGGAGACCTGCAGCGTGAACCGGCTACCCTCCAAAGCCTTGTGACCCGCCTCCACGATGCGGACCAGGAGGTCCACCAGGTCGTCGGTCCGCCTGTCGGCACTCCATACCGCATCCCGGAAGGAGGCGTTCATCTGGACGCTGTTCACCAGGATCTGCCGCAAACGCGGGTCCGGAGAAGCTGCCGAGGCCAGGATCCCCTGCAGATGCATGATGTTCTGCGTGATGGCCGTACCCACCTCGTCGTGCAGGTCCATGGCCATCTCCTGCTTCAGTTGGACCTCCCGCCGAAGGGCCTGCAGCCGGAGATGACGCAGCAGGAAAAGGAAGAACATCCCCATCAGGAGCGCCGTGGCGACGTCATAGCCGATCTGCCTGTTGCGGTCGGCCTCGTGCATGGCTCGCGCCAGGGCCAGCTGGTGGTCCTTCTGCCCCATCTCGTTCAGGTCCTGACGCATGCGGGTACTTGCCCCGACGACCTCGTTGAAGATCTCCTGGGCCTCCTGGAACCGCCCCTGGGTGATCAGCATCTCGGCAAGGCTGACGGACAATAGGATGAAATCGAAAGCCTCCTCCCGTTTCATCTGACGGCAGAGGTCGACAGCAGTCCTGGCATGCAGGATGGCCTCCCCGTAATCCTTGAGGTAGAGGTTGAAATGCGAATAGCTGCTGTGAAAACTGACCAGCAACTCGGGATTCCCGAGGTTGCGGTAGCAGTCATACTGCCGCAGGAAGGCCTGTCGGCTCCGCTCCGGGTCCCGCAACGTGTAATGATTCGCCAGGCTGCCGTAGATGAAGCCCCGGGCGACCAGCGCGGCGCGTTCGCCACGGTCCTCCCAGCCCACCGTCCGCTCGAAAAAATCGAGGTACCCCTTCTCCACGCCGATGTCCTTCATCTGGTAGTCCATCGCGTTGAACAGGATGCCGCTGGCATGCAGGGTGGTGATGGTGTCCCGCGTACGGACCAGCAACGCAAGGCTCTTACGACAAAGGGCCTAGCTCTCCGCAAACCGGCCCAGGTTGTAGCGCCGTCTGGCCCGGTAGAAGTAGTACTTCGCCTGCCCGACAAGGTCGCCCGCTTCCAATACCATCCGGTAGGCCGCCGAGAAGGACCGCTCCGACGCCACCGAATCGGTCTACGCCAGATGGACCGCCAGGGCATAGTTGGCCGCTATCCGATCCCCGGTCGTACGCGCCTCGGCCAGTCGCTGCCGCAACTGCAGGGCGACCGAATCGGTCCTGCCGGCCACCGATAGCGGCAGCAACAATACCCAAAGGACCACCCGTAGCCGTCCGGTCAAACCTCTCATCGATTCCCGTTGCCCGTAAGGTACACCGATGCCGAAGAAATCGATGCGCAGCCCGACAGCTCCGACCGACAGGTACATCGACATGCACCTCGGCCACACCGGCCGTGTCACAGAGCCGACGACGTACCTTCACCTCAGAAACCGAGAGGGATGACCGGAGACAATGGAACCATCAAACTGCTCATCATCGAAGACGACAGGCAGATCCGGGAAGCCGTGACGTCGCACCTCCTCGGGCAGGCCTGCATCGGGACCGTCACCGCCTTCGCCAGCATCGAAGCCTTCCGCGAGGCGGCCGTCCGACCGTTACAACACCCCGACGTCGTCCTGCTCGACATCGTCCTGCCCGGCATCAGCGGCATCGAAGGGATACGGACCATCAAGGAACGCCACCCCTCGGCCAACATCATCATGTTCAGCGTGATGGACGACGGCTTCAACCTCTTCCGCTCGCTCTGCGAAGGGGCGGTCGGATACATCACCAAGGACGTACCCCTCGAAGGCGTGGCGACGGCGGTACGAGATGTCTTCGAAGGAAAGGGCATCATGAGTCCGTCCATCGCCCGGAAAGTGGTCGCCTACTTCCACCCGAAGAAGTCCTTGCACGAAGTGCTCACCAACCGCGAGATGGACATCGTCAACGGCATCATCGACGGACTCAGCTACAAGCTCGTGGCCGGCAAACTCGACATCTCCATCGACACCGTCCGGAAACACATCAAGAACACCTACCGCAAACTGCACATCAACAGCCGGTCGCAGTTGATGCAGCATTACTTCAACTGATGCGCAACGCCATGCTGGTCGGCAACGGCCGGCCCGGCAGGTTGCAGGACCTGAACCGGCAGGAACTTCTCCGTTTCTGAAAGCCGCAGCACCACATCTCCCTTCTACCAGGCCATACGGCCACCGGCCCTCCCCCGACCCGGGCGCAGGTCCGGCGTCGCAACCCTCAACCCCTGGCCCTCAGCGACGCGATGGTCTTCAACAGCGGCTCACGGTTCTTTGCCAGGTGGTAGAACCTCGGCAGCTTTTCCAGCAGCGTGAAGCCTGCCCGGTCCTTGTGCTCGCGCAGGGTGCCCCGGATGTACGCCTCGAGGTAGTCGAGGTGACGGTCGTTGATGGCAAAGAAGGTGTGTTCCCGGAACGCCGCCTCGAGCCAGAGCTTCGCGCCGAAATACGCATGTGCGGCCATGACGAGGTTCGAGGAAGGCCCGATCCGGGTGTCCCGCTCCTTGTGATACCCGCAACCGGCACAGGTGAGTCGGGCCTTGCAGGCCTCGACGTCGGCCCGCGCCACCGCCTTGTGGGCACAGGAAGGGCATACCACCCATACCTCGCCGTGGAAATCTGCCAGTGACTTGTGCTCGTCAGTGAAACGTTGCGGTTGAGGCATGGGCTTGTGGGTCTGGGCGCCGGTACCGACGCGTCAGGGTTGAAAGGAGGAGGTCAGGTTTCGAGGGCCGCACCGGACTTTCCCGGCACCTGCGACATCCCGAAGAGGGCTACCGGGGCGGTCTCCGGATCCCCACCCGACCCCTGCTACCGACAAACGCCAGGCATGTCGCCAGCCGCTGTCGGACAGGGGCTGCCTAAGGCTTCCGCCGGGCTTCCACCACACGCCACACCCCGTAGAGCATACCCAGCATCGGGAGGATGGAAAGGCCCTTGTCGACCCGCGCCTCATGCCGCAGCGGAGCGCCGGAAGGGGTGGAACCGGCCGACTGCTTGTCAAGGGATGTCGACAGGATCATCACGGCATACAGGAGTACGCCGAAGACAAGGGGTCGCTTCATGGTGTCTTAGGTTGCTGTGAAGATAGGAAACCCGCTCAGGGTTTCAAGCGCATCCGTCCAATGCCGGCCGCCTCGATGGCCGGCCAGTCGAGCCGCTCGGGCCGCTTCCCTCCCTCCACGAACAGCCGGGCCTGGTCGTCGTAGTGGGGACTGGTGAGGTGACCCGACTGCCCCGTAGGGTTCACGCTGAACCGCGCCTCAGGGTCGCCGAAGTCGACGATGCGCCGCAGGGCGGGACCGCTGATGACCTTGTAGACACCCGTCGAGTCCAAGGGGAAGTCGAGGTTGTTGATGGTCTCCTGTCCGCCGGGTGCCGGGAAGGGCCCGACGCTGAACCACCGACCCACCAGCGGCAGGATGCCCAACGGGTGGCGGTGCTCGAGGAAATGCACCCGCTTCCACTGCCAGTCATCCATGTCGCGTCCGAGCTGACCCTCCAGCGCGGCGACAGCCTCGTTCAGCGCGGCGGTGAGCACCTCGCGGCGCGTCTCGCGGCGGGGCGTCGACTTGTCATCCCACCAGCGGCTGCTGTCGTTCTGCAGCAGGGCGGTCGTGTTGCGTTTCAGCGACATGCTGTGCTCGAAGGCCCGGAAGGCGGTGTGGCCGAGTTCGTCGAGCAGCATCCGGCGGTAGGTCATGTACAGGAATCGGTAATAGATGGTGGGCTCCACATCGTCCAGGCCGTGCCGCCCGTTCCAGGCACCCAGCAGGCCCAAGGCCTTCGACGCCTCCGGGGTGAGGCTGTCGCGCGCGATGGCCGGCACGAGGTTGCGGATGAGGTCGGGATAGGTGGGACAGGTGATGTCGTTGATCATGTCGCGGGCGGCAGCCTCCGTCCAGTCGGACCTGTCGGTATACAGCAGCTCCTCTATCCGGCGCGCGCGGTTCGACGGCACATAGTAGCCGGGCACCAGGCCCGAGCCCATGTCGTCGGGCTGGTTGTTGGCCGTGTAGAGTACCCCGCGCTCGGGGTTCAGGATCTGTGGATTCTGCGAGAAGGGCAACCATCCGGTGGGGTCGTCGTTGCCGGTGCTGCCGTCGAGGATGAGGCTGGGGTTCACATGCCCCGGCCGGACGGGCAGCTTGCCGGCCGCCCACCAGGCGATGTTGCCGAGGGTGTCGGCCCACATGATGTTCAGTCCGGGCGAGCTGAGCTTCGCGACCGCCACGGCGGCCGCTGCCGCATCGCCCGCATGCGAGAGTTCGTAGAACATCTGCAGGTGGGTCGAAGGAAACCGGTCGTGCACCCACCACATGGCGATGGGCTCCTTGAAGCCGTTGAGTCCGTCGAAGGCGCCGTTGAGCAGCGGTCCATGGCGGCTCGACCGCACATCGAGCACCACGCTCGTACCGCCCTTCACCCGTATGGTGTCCTTCCGCACGGCGAGCGTCTCCCAATGGTCCTTGAACCATACCTGCCCCGAGTCGGCGGGGTTGGCCTTCTCGCGGTAGAAGTCCATGTCATCGTTCTCGAACATGGTGATGCCCCAGCCCGCCTGGGGCGAGTGGCCCAGCGCCGGCACGGGTGTGCCCGCGATGAAGTTGCCGTAGACCTCGTAGCCCGGGCAGGAGAGGTGCGCCTCGTACCAGACGGAGGGCTGCGCGAAGGCGATGTGGGTGTCATTGGCGAGGATGGGCTTGCCCGACTTCGTCTTCTTCCCCGCTATCACCCAGCCGTTGGAGCCCTTGTAGGAGGGATAGGGCAGGACGGCCTCGATCCCGCGGATGCGCTCGGTCATCTCGGCGAGGGTCTGGGCGGCCTGCAGACGCGATGCGTCGCCGGGGCGCTGCACGGGGAGTGTCCAGGCGCTGTCGGGCCAGTTGGCGAAGGCGTCGCGGACATGGTCCATCCCCCATTTCTCGGCCACGGCCGTGGCGATGGGCTCCGTCCGGAAGGCACCCGTGAACGTATAACCGATGTACGACACGATCACTTCCATGTCCTCCGGCTCGAAAGGCGTCTTGGGGATGCCGGCCAGTGTGAACTCGACGGGGGTGGTCCCTGTGGCGATGTAGTGGTTCACGCCCTTGAGGTAGGCCAGGGCGGCCTTCACATGCGGCCGTTCCGGATGGGCCATCATGCTGTCGACGCTGCGTTCGGCGTGCTGCCGGAACGACAGCGTGCGGAAGAGCCGGTCGCTCGCCAGCGCCTTCTCGCCGAACACTTCCGCCAGGCGTCCGCTGCCGAGCCGGCGGATGACCTCCATCTGGAAGAGGCGGTCACGCGCATGGAGGTAGCCGAAGGCCATGAAGAGGTCCTCTTCGTTCTGCGCCCGGATATGGGGGACGGCGTACTCGTCGAATACCACGTCGACCGGGGCCTGGAGGCCGGGCAGGCGCAGCTCGCCGGAATGGTCGGGCTCGAGCGATTTCAGCCAGGCCCAGACGCCCATTGCGGCGAGGATCAGGACGACGGACAGGATCGCGAAGACACGGCGGAGCATGCGCATGGGAGTGCTTGTTGTGCGCATCGGGCCTGTCGGCCCGCCGCGCGGATGGTATGATGCGGGAGCGTGGGCCTCCCTACTGTCGCATCCATTCGAGGCGGAGCTCGTGGCTGCCCTCGGCCAGCTCGAGGGCCGAGAGGGCCGCGTTGCTGATGCGCGCGGCGATCTTCTCGTTCTCGCGGATGGGCGGCAGGTCTCCGAGCACCTTGGCATGGACGCTGCGGCCCGTGAGCGCATCGGTCACCCGCACCACCGTGCCGGGGGTCACCCCGTTCATCAGCAGGTAGAACTTGCCGTCCTTCCAGCCGCTGGTGCTCTTGAAGGAGGCGACGACCCCCGTCAGCTCCGCGCGGGTACCTGCTCGCGACTGCTGGGTGTAGAGGGCGGCGAAGTGGCCGCCCGGCGCTATGCCTGTGTCGACGCGGTTGCGCAACGGCTCCGCTCCGCGGGTGGCCGCGCCCGCCTTGACCGTCGATGTGTCCCGCTTCGGGGCGGTCCGGCCAGTATCCGAGGTCTTCACCTGCCCGGCGGGCGTCTTCACCTCCGCCGTCCGGGTGATCTCGCCTCCGGCATCGGCCTTGCCTGTGGTCGCCGGAGGGGCGACGGTGCGTCCCGCCCATTCCCGCTGGTCCCTCCCCACTTTCAGATAGCCCACGACAAGCCGCATGCCGGACCGGATGGCGTCGGTGCCGAGCCCGTTGAGTGCTTTGAGTTGTTCGATGCCGATGCGGTTGTAGTCCTGCCCGATGCGGAAGAGGCCTTCCTTGCCGGCCACGACATGGTAGAGAGGGACGAGGGACTCGTTGGGGGCCGTGCTTCCCGTCTGGGTGAAGTTGGCCTCGGTGAGCGGGATGCGGAGGGCCTGACCGATGGCGAGGGGTTTGGCGATCTCCGTCGCGTTGAAGGCGGCGATATCGCGGGGGCCGATATGATAGATGCGCGCCACGCTGTACCAGTTCTCCTTGGGCGCCACGGTGTGCTTCAGCCAAAGGCTGCCGTCGGCCTTCTCGGGCAGGAGGGGACCGGAGGGCTGGGCGATGCCGGCGAGGCAGGCGAGGATGAGGACGGGCAACACGGACGGGGATCGCTTCATGCGGCTGGTTTTCGTGAGGATACGCCCTGCAGGGCGTTGATGTAAAAATACGCGATTCGGGGAAAGCGGCCGACCCTGCCGGACTCATCCGGGATCGGCGGCGCCCGACTGCCGGAGGCGCCATGCTGACGGGTAGTGGTTGTTGGTACGGCCGGGCATGCACTTCAGGAATCCCAGCGGGACGCCCTTCCAGCTCGCCACGGCCCAGCCCGGCGGCTGGCCGGCGGCCTCCAACACCTCCCGCCGCAGGTAGCGAAGGGCCTCCTCCCGGTCCAGGGCAAGGGTGGCGCGTCCGGGGTGCAGCAGCGGGCTCATGGCGAGTTCGTGGTCGGGCAGCAGGCGGCCGCGCACCATCCTGCCCAGGCGGACACCCGACTTGCGCAGCCTCACGGTGCCTGCCAGCACCGCCAGGTCCGACGCCAGGCCGGCGGGCATGGCGATAAGGTCCCCGTCGCGCTCGGCCAGGTGCCATCCCTCCACCTCCCCGAGCCAATCCCCGAGGTCGGTGCCCTTCCATCCGACGGAACGGACGGGGCGGGAATGCGCCTGGCGGCGCGGTCCCTCCCCTTCCTTCCGCAGGCAGGCCAGGAAGAAGCCCTCTCCCGCGAGGCGGTCGGGGTAGAAGCGGTAGCCTGCGGCACCCGAGGCGGTGACCGACTCCGTGACGCCCCAGGCTTCGGGTATGCCTACCCGTAGGCCGGTGAGGCCCTGGTCGCGCACGAGCCAGTCGACGATGTCCTCGTCCTCCTCACGCGAATAGGAACAGGTGGCGTAGACGAGCAGCCCCCCGGGGGCGAGCGCCGGCAACGCCTCCGCCAGGATCCGCCGCTGGCGGCGGCTGCAGAGGTCCACATGCGCGGGCGACCATTCGGCCACGGCGGCAGGGTCGCGACGGAAGAGCCCGCTCCCGCTGCAGGGCGCGTCGACGAGCATCAGGTCGAAGAATCCCCCGAGCCGACCCAGGGCCGACGGGTCCTCGTTGGACACGAAGCACTTCGGGCTCCCCCACTTGACGAGGTTCTCGTACAGCACCGGCACCCGCGTGCGGATGGTCTCGTTGCTCAGCAGCAGCCCCGTCTGGGGCAGTGTGGCCAGCTGCGTCGACTTCCCGCCGGGGGCGGCGCAGACATCGATCACACGGAGGCCGCTGCAGCCACCCAGCAACGCCTGCACCGCATGGCCCAGGAACATGCTCGAGGCTTCCTGCACATAGTAGGCGCCCGCATGCCAGAGCGGGTCGAGGGCGAAGGCGGGCCGCGGCTCAAGACGGTATCCGCCGGCCCACCACGGGACGGGCAGGGCCGACACCGGCCGCGAAGCCGCGGCAGGAAGGCTTGCCACCAGCTCCCCTGTACTGCGGCCCCGCCATTTGAGGGGGTTCACCCGCAGCGAAGGGCGGGCCTGCCCTTCGGCATGCACGTCCTCGAAGGGCCGCCGGTCGAAGCCCGGCAGCCCCTCCAGCGATCGCAGGAAGGCCTCTGGCAGGCGCGCGACAGGGGTCATCGCCGAAAGTGCCCGGGAATGGTGGTACGCCTCGGATTCATTTCAGGAGGGCCGTCGCTGCATGTACCTGTCCGGTGTAGCCCTTCAACGTCTCCGCCAGGATGCGGATCTGCTCCTGCGCCTCGGGCCAGTTGCGCTGCTCGATGCCTTCCCTGACACCGGGCAGCGTCTTCACGCCGTAGCCGGTGTAATAGCCCGGTGCATAGATCTGGTGGCGGTACCACGGACGCCTCGGCAGGCCTTTCTCCGACAGCAGGTGCTGCTCCACGCGCAGGAGGACCGCGTTGAGGGCGGCACGCCGCTCCGCCGGCAGCCCGGCAGCCCCGGCGGAGGCGCTGCGGAACGACTGGGCGGCGCTCCTGAGGTCGGCCAGGGCGTTGTCGAGGGGGCTGAAGTCGAGGTAGGGCACCGGCTCCACGGGCTTGGGCAGCTGCAGCTCCTTCCTCGGGTCGCGCGCGATGGCGTAGATGTTCTCCCGGATGAGACGGTTCTCCGTCTCGGCGTCCTGCCGCAGGTTGTCGGCCAACACCTTCACCTCGGCAACATAGCCGGCGACGGTCTCGTGGAAGCTGGAGAAGTCGATCGGCAGCACATCGGCATTGGCGATGCGCAGGGCCATCCGGCCGGCCGTCTTCGCCAACAGGGAGCCATAGGCGAAGCCGGGGTCCTTGAAACGCGTGAAATGATCGTAGGAGTCGTAGATGGAATGGTACTCCCCCCCGCTGCCTTCTCCGCCATAGCCCAGGTTGACGGAAGCGATGCCGAGGTGCTGGATGAAGCCGGAATAGTCGGAACCCGCGCCCAGGGCCGACAGCTTCTGGTAGCTGTTGCCGAAAAGACGGGCACGTGCGCCGCGGTCGGCCTCCACAAGGGCGCGGGCATGGCGCCGGTCACGCACGCTGACGCCGTACTGCGGATCCGTCACCGATGCGATGATCTCATTGTACATGGGTTCCAGGGTATGGGAGCCCGAGCCGGAGACGAAACCGCGACTGTTGCCGTCGGAGTTGATGTACACCACGGCTTTACGGCGGAGCTCCTCGGCATGGTCCTCCACCCATTCGGTGGAGCCCAGCAGGGCGGGCTCCTCGGCATCCCATGCGCAGAACTTGAGCGTACGCCTGGGAGCGTAGCCCTTCTTCGCGACCTCTGCGACCATCCTGGCCTCCTCCATGAGGGCCACCATCCCGCTGAGGGGGTCGGCCGCGCCGTTGACCCAGGCGTCGTGGTGGTTGCCGCGGATCACCCATTCGTCGGGGAAATCGCTGCCCTTCCAGGTGGCGATGACGTTGAAGGCGGGCTTCACGTCCCAGTGGAAGTCGAGCTTCAGATGCACCTTGGCCGTGGACGGCCCCGCATGATAGGTGATGGGCAGGGCTCCGCGCCAGGCGGCGGGCACGACAGGGCCTCCGAGCGTCTGCAGCAGGGGCAGCGCATCACCCCAGGAGATGGGCAGCACGGGTATCTTCATGATGGTCTTCGCCTCCTGCCAGGGGATGCGCTTCGCACCGGGCAGCGAGGCCCAGCCGGGCGTGCCGGGGTCGCCGGGCGCCACGGGCATGTCCATCACCGAGCCGCGCTGCAGCGAATGCTCGGGCCGCCAGGGCCCCTTCGGGTATGCATCACCGTTGGTATACCCGTCGTCCTCGGGGTCGGAATAGATCAGGCAGCCGACGGCGCCGTGCTCCTGCGCCAGCTTGGGCTTGATGCCGCGCCAGGAGCCGCCGTACTTGGTGATGACGACCTTCCCCTTCACGCTGACACCCATGCGTTCGAGCATCTCGTAGTCTTCGGGAATGCCGCGGTTGACGAAGACGAGCTCGGCCGTCACGTCGCCCTCGCCCGAGAAGGCGTTGTAGCCCGGCAGCTGCTCGGCCTTCTGACCGGAACTGCGGTCCTCGGGAAGCGCCGGCTCTTCGAGCCTGGCGCGGTATGGCTTGGGACCGAGCAGTTCGAGCACCCGTGTCTTCGGGGTGGGGAACAGCACATCGTAGCGGGCAACCTCGACATCATAGCCCCAGGAACGGAAACGTTCCGCCATGTAGTCGACGTTCGCCTTACCCTGCGGGGAGCCGACGTGGTGGGGCCTGGCGGCAAGGAACTGCATCCAGGTGTCCTGGTTGGCGGCGCTGATGCCGGCGTCGAAGAGCCGCTCGGCCTCGGCCTGCCGGGCGGCACCGGTCGGCGTGAAGCCCTGGATGCGGACCTGCGCCTGCAGCATGCCTGCGGCACAGATGGAGAGGAGGACAAGGACGGGTCGGTGCATATGCTTCGTATGGATGGCGCCGGACATCCGCCCGACACGGCCAAGTTACGGAAAGCATGCGACGCGGCCGGGCCTTGCCGTTGGCGTGGATCAGACGTTGCGTACCTCGGCGAGGATGTCCTGCAGCACCTTCTTCGCGTCGCCGAAGAGCATCGAGGTCTTGGGCTGGAAGAAAAGCTGGTTCTCGATGCCCGCATAGCCCGGCTTCATGCTCCGCTTGTTGACGATGACCGTCTTGGCCTCTTCGACCTCGAGGATGGGCATGCCGTAGATGGGTGAGGCGGGGTCGACCTTGGCGGCGGGGTTGACGACGTCGTTGGCGCCCAGGACGAGCACGACGTCGGTGGTGCGGAACTCCTCGTTGGCCTGCTCCATCTCGAGGAGCTTGTCGTAGGCCACGTCCGACTCGGCCAGCAGTACGTTCATGTGCCCCGGCATGCGGCCGGCGACGGGGTGGATGGCATACCGGACATCGACGCCACGGGCCTCCAGGGCCTTCTCCAGCTCATGGCAGGCATGCTGGGCCTGGGCCACGGCAAGGCCGTAGCCCGGCACGATCATCACCTTGTTGGCATAGGCCATCACCATGGCCGTATCGCTCACCGAGATCTCCTTGTAGCTGCCGCCCGTGGCGGCGGCGGCACCACCGGCCGAGGAGCCGCCCCCGAAGGAACCGATGAGCACGTTCAGCAGGGACCGGTTCATGGCCCGGCACATCAGGATCGTCAGCAGGGTACCCGCAGCCCCTACGAGGATGCCACCCGTGAGCATGACCTTGTTGCCATAGAGAAAGCCGCCGCAGGCCGCCGCCACCCCCGTGAAGGAGTTGAGCAGCGAGATAACGACGGGCATGTCGGCCCCGCCGATGGGCAGGACGAAGAGGACGCCGTACACCAGCGCGATGACGAGGAGGACATGGAAGAGGAGGTAGGGGTCGGTCGGATGGCCCATGACCAGGTAGGCGGCCAGCCCGGACATGAGGAGCACCGCGCCGTTGTTGACGAGGTGCTGACCGGGGAAAGCGAAGTCCTTCACCCGTCCGTTCAGCTTGCCCCAGGCCACCATGCTGCCCGCGAAAGATACCGAACCGATGACGAGGCCGAGCAGGATGGTCGTCAGCACGAGCGGATCCGTACCTGTGGCGTCACCCGGGTGGTGCAGATGGCCGAACTCGACGACCGAGATCAGCGCCGCACAGGCACCGCCCATGCCGTTGAAGAGGCTCACCATCTCGGGCATGGCCGTCATCTTCACCGTCTTGGCCGCATAGGTGCCCATGAACGTGCCGATGAGCAGTCCCGCGAAGATCCACAGATGATTCCCGAGATGGTTGCCGTCGGACCCGCGGTAGAGGAAGATGGTGCCCAGGATGGCCGCCGTCATGCCCGCCGCCGCCAGCCAGTTGCCGCGACGGGCGGTGGCCGGACTGGAGAGCATCTTCAGCCCGATGATGAAGGTCACGGAGGATGCCAGGTAGAGTATCGTGAGGATTTGCTGTTCCATGCGATGTCGGGGTTGGGTGGGGTCTCGTCACTTCTTCTTGCGGAACATCTCTAGCATGCGGTCCGTCACCACGAAGCCGCCCACCACGTTGAGGGTTCCCAGCACCACGGCCAGGAAGCCGAGCACCAGCGCGGGGATGTTGTCGGAAGACGCCTGGCCCATGACGATGATCGCGCCGATGATGACGACGCCGTGGATCGCGTTGGCACCGCTCATGAGGGGCGTATGGAGAACGCTCGGCACACGGCCGATGACCTCGATGCCCACGAAGACCATGAGGAGGACGACGTAGAGCATGTCCTGGTGCGAGCCGAGCCAGTCGATGAAGGATTCCATACCGATGGGATTGTGGGGTTTGCCGCCTCAGACCCGCGCGCCCCGGACGAGCTCGTCGTCGGCGTCGGCCCGGACAAGGCCCTGCGGGTCGATGAGGATGGACAGGAAGTTGAGGATGTTCTTGCCGTAGAGCCGGCTCGCGTCGAACGGCATCGTGGCCGGCAGGTTGCCGGCGCCGATGACGCTCACGCCGCCTGCCACCACCGTCTCGCCGTCCTTGGTGACGGGCGTGTTGCCGCCGGTGGCCGCCGCCAGGTCGACGATGACCGAACCCGCACGCATCGACGCGAGCATCTCGGCGCTGATCAGTTCGGGCGCCCTGCGGCCGGGTATCTGGGCCGTCGTGACGATGATGTCGGCCTTGGCCACGCTTTCGGCTATGCGTTCCCGTTGCCTGCGCCTGTAGTCGTCCGACTGCTCGACGGCATAGCCGCCGCCCTTCGAAGCGTCGGCAGCCCCCTCCACCTCCACGAACTTGGCCCCCAGGCTCATGACCTCCTCCTTCACCGCCGGCCGCGTGTCGAAGACCTCCACGACAGCCCCCAGCCGCCGGGCCGTGGCGATCGCCTGCAACCCCGCCACACCGGCCCCCAGGACCAGCACCTTGGCGGGCGGCACACTGCCCGCAGCCGTCATGAACATGGGAAAATACCGGCAGTACGCATCGGCGGCGGCCAGCACCGCCTTGTAACCGGCGATGTTGGCCTGGCTGCTCAGGATGTCCATCGACTGCGCCCGCGTCGTGCGGGGCAGGCGCTCCATGCTGAAGACGGTGACACCCGCCTCGGCAAGCGCCTTCATCTCCTCGGGCCTTGTAGCGGCCTGATAGAGACCCACCAGGGTCGACCCGCGACCCGGCGGCCTCGACGGCAGATGGATCGAAAGCACCAGCGCAGCGCCATCCAGGATCTCGTCCGCCCCGCAGATCCGCGCACCCGCGGCGGCATAGGCCTCGTCGGGACAGTGGGCGGCAATGCCCGCACCACGCTCCACCCAGACCTGCCAACCCTTCTTCACCAGGGTGGCGACAGCCTCCGCCAACAGGGAGACACGGGTCTCCGGATGACTTTCCTTCAGCACGCCGACGATCATGGACTCTGCGTTTGGTTGCAAAGTTACCCCATTTACGGCAGCATGGAAGGGGAGTGGGCGTCTTTATCCGAATACCTGCCGAGATCCCGGCACAAACCCGCCAACCCACCTCCGCCACAGGCGGATGGGGATGCCCACCAAGGATGGGGGTACCCTCCAAGGGTGGATGGCTGACATGCTTTTCGGCAACGCCTCAGTACCGTATCGTGAAATGCTGTTTCTCGCGGAACTCGGACCGGAAGAGCACGATGCCGAGGAAGAAGAGGTCGATCGTGCAACGGACGCGGGGATGGTGGCGGATCTCGTCCCAGGCCTTTTCCATGCCGGCACTCCAATGGATGTCGTCGAAGATGAAAACGGTGCCTTCTCCGGCATGGGCAAGGCATTGCCTGAAATATGCCATCGTGGGTTCGTAGCGATGGTTCCCGTCGAAGAAGACCAGCGCGGGATGCGGCATCTCCGACAATGCCTGTCCCAGCGTTTGGAAGAAGTCTCCCCGCAGCGTCCTGACATTCGAGAGACCCATCTCGCGAAAATGCTCCTCTGCCGCTCGGAGCACGGCTTCCGATCCTTCCAGTGTCAGGACCTCCTGCATGCCCGGCACGGTGGCCAGGTAGCAGGTGCTGAGGCCCAGGGAGGTGCCGAGCTCAATGGCGGACCGGCATCCGAGGTATGCCGCGGTCCGGTGCAGCAGGCGACCGTAGCGGGCCGGCTTGGCCGCGCTGCGGGCGATGTCGGCGACCGCCCGGACGGCCCCGACACCCGCCACGGAGCCCGCGCCGAGGTCTTCGACATGCAGGACGCGCCGGTCGTGGCGGAGTCGCTTCCGCAGGGCTTCGATCCGCCCGGAGGCATCGACAGGCAGCCGGTCGTCGAGGACCTTCCGGGTAAGATCGTAGACGAAGGGAGAGTGTATCCCGTGACCCCGGCCGCTGGAGGCCGTCATCCGGTAACGCAGGTACTTGAGGGCTATGGCGGGAAGGGAGTACATGGAACATCACTTCCACGCAGGGCGCGTCCATGTCTGGAAGTCGTGGTCGTAGGGATTCCTTTCATCACGCCCGAAACGCATCTCCGACGCTAGCGTCCATTCCGCCGGGTCGAAGCCACGGAAATGGACCGTCGCCCCGGGAAAGCGGGCGTGGACGCGGGTCAGGCAGACCTTGTCGGCCAACGGCATGAACTGCGCGTAGACCTCTCCCCCGCCGGCGACGAAGACTTCACGACACTGCAAGCCGGCAGCCATCGCCAGGGCGGCCTCGGGCGTGCCGGCATATCGCACACCCTCGACAGGCATTGCCGGAGCACGGCGCGTCAGGATGATGTTGAACCGGCCGGGCAGCGGTCTCGACCCCATGGAGGCGAAAGTGCGGCTGCCCATGACGACCGGCATGCCCCAGGTCGTGTTCTTGAAATGACGGAGGTCGTTGGGGAGATGCCAGGGCAGGGCATCTCCGCTGCCGATGGCATCGTCGTCGGCAGCGGCAACGATCAGGGTTATGCGAATGGGGATATGCATCCGTGTCGGTCGGGGTCAGAAGGGTTCGTACCATGCCCATCCCCGGGCGTCAGGCGCGGTCTTGCGGAAGGCGGTCATGCTGCCGTCGAGCCCGATGCGCGCATCCGGCCGGACGACCGCATCGTGCAGCAACTCGCTGCGCAGGCGGCCGCCGAGCGGGAGACTGATGGCGCCTACGATGGAACGCAGCACGTTCAGCATCCGACGGGCGGCGGTCGGACGCAGGTCGCCACGGCTGCCCAGGCACAGATAGTTGGGATAGCGCGTGATGTAGCGCATCAGCCGGTTGAGACCCGTGAGCGAAGTGTCATCGAAGGCCACGACACCGCCCACGGGCAGCATCCGGTCGATGTAGAAGAACTCGACCATCACATGGTCCAGCGTGTGCCAGCCGTCCACGAAGACGAGATCGAACATGGCGCCCTCGGCACACAGCGCAGGCAGGGCGAACTCCGACCGCTGCTCGATCAACCGGAAGTTGGAGAAGCCGGCCGCCCCCAGGTTGTGCAGCCCGTGCCCCTTCCACTCGGTCGACTGGAACGCGTCGATGATGGTGTGGTGCGCATCAGGACCGATGCATTCGCAGATGGCCAGTGAAGAGACGCCCTGCGCACAACCCACCTCGAGGGTGCGCGAAGGCCTGCACTGCGCGATCAGGTCGCGCAGGTAGCCGACCTCCAGGTCGGTGACGGACGAATGGAGTTCGGTGAACACACCCCGGGCGTCCGGGAAACCCTTGGCGGCGATCAGATCCAGCGCTTTCATGTCTTGGGTGTTGGGCATCCGCCAAAAATATGGAATAAAAGGGGGCGGACATCCCTCCCCCCGAGGTCTCACCGCCCCGCCTCAGACGGCCACCGGCGCCTTGATGGCGGGGTGGCACCGGTAGCCCTCCAGCGTGAAGTCCTCGAAGCGGAACCCGAAGATGTCGGTCACCTCCGGATTGACCCGCATCCTCGGCAGCGGGTAGGGCTCGCGCGAGAGCTGCAGGCGCGCCTGTTCGAGGTGGTTGCTGTAGAGGTGGGCGTCGCCGAGGGTGTGGATGAAATCCCCCGGCCGCAAGCCGCACACCTGCGCCACCATCAGCGTGAGCAGCGCATACGAGGCGATGTTGAAGGGCACCCCGAGGAAGACGTCGGCGGAACGCTGGTACAGCTGGCAGGACAGGCGGCCATGGCTGACGTAGAACTGGAAGAGCGCATGGCACGGCATCAGGGCCATCCGCGGCAGTTCGGCCACGTTCCAGGCACTGACGACAAGCCTTCGGCTGTCGGGGTTGCGCCGGATCTCGGTGATGAGTGCCGAGATCTGGTCGACCGCCCGGCCGTCGGCCCCCTGCCAGGATCGCCATTGCCGGCCGTAGACAGGCCCGAGTTCCCCCTTCGCATCGGCCCATTCGTCCCAGATGCTGACGCCGTGATCCTTCAGGTACCGGATGTTGGTATCCCCCTTCAGGAACCAGAGGAGTTCGTGGATGATGCTCTTGACATGCAGCTTCTTCGTCGTGACGAGCGGAAAACCCGCTTCGAGGTCGAACCGCATCTGGTAGCCGAAGACGCTGAGGGTGCCGGTGCCCGTCCGGTCGCCCTTGGCGGCACCCTGGTCGAGGATGTGCTGCAGGAGTGCGTGGTAGGTACGCATGGCCGCAAGGTAATGAATCAGACGCTGGACAGGTCAGGAACAGGAAGTTCAAGATGGCGTTCCACACAGCCGGGCATCTCGGTGGTGTAATGGCTCACGTGCAGCAGTGTCTTGCCCTTCCCGCCGCAGGCCTTGTCGACCAACCGGTTGAAATGCCTCACGGCGGCCGTGTCAAGCCCCTGACATGGCTCGTCGAGGATCAGCATAGGCGGGTCCTTGACGAGGGCCCTGGCCAGCAGCACCTGTCGCTGTTCGCCGTCGGAGAGCGTATGGAAGCGGCGGTGGGCCAGGTGCCCGATGCGCATGCCTCCCATGCAGGCCACGACGGCGTCGCGTCGCAGGCCCTCCACCCTGCGGAAGAGACCGATGGTATCGAAGAGTCCGCTGGCGACCACCGCAAAGGCGTCGATGGATGCGTCGAAATGCTGATGCAGCTCGGGGGAGACGTATCCGATCATCCGCTTGATGTCCCAGATGCTCTCACCCCTTCCCCGGGGTCTGTCGAAGAGCAGGATGTCGTGCGCATAGGCCTGCGGGTTGTCGGCGTTGACCAGACTCAGCAGGGTCGACTTGCCCGACCCGTTGGGCCCCGAAATGTTCCAGCACTCGCCCCTCCGCACTTCCCAGTCGAGCGGTCCGAGGATCCGGCGCCCCCCGTAGGATACCGTCAGCCGGCGCATCCGCACGGCCACTTCGAAAGGCGGGTACGCATAGATGCCAGAAAGGGGTTGCAGCTCGTCAGGCCCCCCTTCCGCCCTCCCTTCCGCCTCCGCCCAAGCCTTCTCGAGGAGCGGCAATTCGGTCCGCTCGACCATGTGCAAACGCCCATCCCCGATCTGTGCGATGCGTGTGGCGGAGGCCGGTACGGCGCCCGGACCACAGCAGAGCAGCAGACCCATGCCCTCGCGGGCCAGTCCTGCGAGCATGCCGTCCAGCAGCTCCCGGGCCTTCGCATCGAGACCGGCGAAGGGGTTGTCGAGCAGCAGCCAGGCCGGACGCTGCCAGAGGGCCCGGGCAAGCTGGAACCGCTTGTGCTCGCCGTTGGACAGCCAGATCAGCGGGGCGTCGGCAAGGTGCGCGATGCCGAAGCGGTCCAAGGCCGCTAGCGTGTCCGATGTTGACGCGCCCGAGAGCCGCATCTCCTCCCCCACGGTGCGCGCGTCTTCGGCATCGGCCGAGTTGAAGCGCTGCTGGTAGTAGAAGTTCGAGAGGTTGGCGCGGTTCGTGAAACGGTGCTGCCGCGGGATCAGCACGACCGACTTGCGCCCCGAAGGATGCGGGACATCGACGGTGCCTGCATGCGCCGTCCGTCCCATAAGGGCATTCAGGAGCGTCGTCTTGCCGCTGCCCGTGCCTCCGATGACGGCCGTGCAGCTGGCCCGAGGAACATCGAGGTCGATGTCCCGCAACACTTCATGGTTGCCGAATCGCACGCCCAGGCCGCGGACTTTCATGACTGCCCCAACGCTCCGGTCAGACAAAAGCGGCTATCGGGCCAGCACCTCGCCGATCACCTTTCCGATGGCGCCCGACGGCATCTGGACCCGCAGCAGGGCCGCCAGGGTCGGGGCGATATCCGTCATGTAGGTCTCGCGGTGGGTATGCCCCGGCTTAACGCCCCAGCCCATCCACAGGAGGGGGATATGGGCGTCGTACGGGTACCAGCTGCCGTGGGTGGTGCCGGTGCGTCCTCCGAAGAAATAGTGGGGCTTGAGGACAATCTGAATGTCGCCGCCCCGCTTGGTATGATATCCCTGCAGGAATCGTTCCCTGACGGCGGAAGGCAGGTTGGCGGCCGAAATGTCGGCACAGTCGAAGGCAAGGAGGATGTCGGACTCGCGGTTGAGCGCCTCGACGGCGGCCTTGCGGAACGCTACCCTGTCGAGACCCGCAGAGTCGACCTTCCGGTAGTCGAGGTACAGCTGGTAGTTGTCGGCACTCAGGACCAGGTCGCGGATGCCGAAACGGGCCGTGAGGGCCTGGTCGATGGCCGACTGCGAGGGCGCCAGCGTCTTGGCCGGAATGCGGTTCGCCTCCAGGTAGCCCGGGACATGGGCGACGGCATGGTCGGCCGTCAGGAAGCATAGGTACTGGCCCCGCCCGACCTTATCGTCGAGGAAGCGGAAGAAGGCCGCCAGCTCGCGGTCCATCCGGAGATAGTTATCCTCCACTTCGACGGAATTGGGTCCGTACTGATGCCCGATGTAGTCGGGCGATGAAAGGCTGACGGCCAGCAGGTCCGTGACGCCGTCGACACCCAACCCCTCGGAGAGGAGGGCCGCCTTGGCGAACTCCAGCGTCAGGGTGTTGCCATGCGGCGTCGCGGCGATGAGCCCGTAGTTCTTACCGACAAGTCCCGACAGCCGGTGCGGGAAACTCGGGGCCGTGTCGGAGACCGACCGACCCTCCCAGGGCCGGTTGTCGGCATCGCTCTGCACATAGGTCGACAGCGGGTACATCGTGTTCCAGTCGAGCCGGAAGAGCGAGTCGGGCAGCTTCCGCGCATTGAAGGCCTTGGCCCATGCCGGAAGGTCGCTCATGTAATAGGTGCTGGTGACCCAGTTGCCCGTGCTCCCGTCGTACCAGTAGGCGGCATTGGCGGAATGCCCCGCGGGCAGGATGCCGCCACGGTCCTTGATGGCGATGCCGATCACCTTCGAACGGAAGTTGGTGGCCAGGCGCAACTCGTCGGTGATGGAGGTCGTGAGCAGGTTGCGGGGCGACATCGGCAGTGCACGCGGCGACCCCCCGATGGTCTTCACCGTGCTGTCCTCCGCGCAGTAGACCGTCCGCCCCAGAGAACGGTCATACCAGTCGTTGCCCATGATGCCGTTGATGGCGGGTACGGAACCGGTGTACACGCAGGCATGCCCGGCGGCCGTGACGGTCTGGGCATAGGGGATGAACGTGTTCTCGCAGGCGAAACCCTCACGGAGCATGCGCTTCAGCCCATCCTGTCCGTAGCGGTCGTGGAAACGATAGAGGAAGTCCCAGCGCATCTGGTCGACCATGATGCCGACGACGAGCTTCGGACGGGAGAGGGTCCTTTCCACAGGCTGGCCGCTGACGATGCCGAAGGCCATGGTAGCGCCGGTCAGAAGGAGGGAGATACTGCGTTTCATGAGTGCCTATTGCCCGTAAAGATACTGCACCAGCCACGGAGAATGGCGGGCTCGACAAAATCGACAAGCCGCTCGCAGCACTGCCCCGCCGCCGCCGACAGGGTTTTCGGACACCCTCCAAGGGTGGGTGTACTCTCCAAGGATGGGTACACCCTCCAAGGGTGGGGGCACCCTCCAAGGGTGGGGGTACTCTCCAAGGGTGGGTGTACTCTCCAAGGGTGGGTACACCCTCCAAGGGTGGGGGTACCCTCCAAGGGTGGGGGCACCCTCCAAGGGTGGGGGCACCCTCCAAGGGTGGGGGTACTCTCCAAGGGTGGGGGTACTCTCCAAGGGTTGGGGTACCCACCAAGGGTGGGGGTACTCTCCAAGGGTGGGGGCACCCTCCAAGGGTGGGGGGTACTCTCCAAGGGTGGGGGGACCCCAACATTGGGGAGGTGGTTGCGAAAATCGGAGCGCCGCGAAAAAGCAGGCGTAGAGAACATGGAAATCATTCTAACGGTTCTGGCAACTCTCCCCGGAGGTCTGAGCACATCGAGGAAAGGGAAGCATCCTCTGCCGGCAGGTGGCGAAAGGGGGCACGGCCGGATGCCAGCCGGTCTGCTGGTCGGATGGAGGGTGTCAGGGTGCCGGATCTTCGACACCGGAGGCCGGCCGGATGGCAGGCACGCTTTGCCCCAAGGCCGGAACATGGTCGTTTTTTTGTAATTTTGTACGCTCAAAAGCGAAAAAAAGATGGGAGACATCTTCGAACGACTCATACAGAACTACGGACCGATCGGTCAGCACCGCGAACGCGCCCACGGCTATTTCGCCTTTCCCAAGCTGGAAGGTCCGATCGGCAGCCGCATGGACTTCCGCGGCAAGGAAAAGATCGTCTGGAGTCTGAACAACTACCTCGGGCTGGCCAACCACCCCGAGGTCCGAAAGGCCGATGCCGACGCGTCCACCGAATGGGGCCTCGCCTACCCCATGGGCGCCCGGATGATGAGCGGCAACAGCAACCTCCACGAACGCCTGGAAAGCGAACTCGCCGCATTCGTCCACAAGGAGGACGCCATCCTCTTCAACTTCGGCTACCAGGGCATCATGAGCCTCATCGACGTGCTCTGCAACCGCCACGACGTGATCGTCTACGACGCCGAGAGCCATGCCTGCATCATCGACGGCCTCCGCCTACACCCCGGCCAGCGCTTCGTCTTCAAACACAACGACGTGGACGACTGCGCCAAGCAGCTCGCCCGGGCCCAGGCGCTGATCGACAAACAGGGCCGCGGCGGTATCCTCCTCATCACCGAAGGGGTCTTCGGCATGGCCGGCGACCAGGGCAAACTCCGCGAGATTGCCGCCCTCAGGCCCAGGTTCGACTTCCGCCTGCTGGTGGACGACGCCCACGGCTTCGGCACCCTCGGACAGACCGGCGCAGGTGCCGGCGAAGAACAGGGCGTCCAGGACCAGATCGACCTCTTCTTCTCCACCTTCGCCAAGTCGATGGCCAGCATCGGCGCCTTCGTCGCCGGCCCCAAGAACATCCTCGACTACGTCCGCTACAACATCCGCAGCCAGATCTTCGCCAAATCGCTCCCCATGCCCCTTGTCGTGGGCAACCTCAAACGGCTCGAACTGCTCCGCAACCACCCCGAACTGAAAGACAGACTCTGGGATGTGGCCACCAAACTGCAGGACGGACTCCGCCGACGCGGGTTCGACATCGGCAAGACGGACTCCGTGGTCACACCCATCTACATGAAGGGCGGCGTCGAGGAAGCCACCGCCATGGTCATGGACCTCCGCGAGAACTATAATATCTTCTGCTCCATCGTCGTATACCCCGTCATCCCCAAAGGACATATCATCTACCGCCTCATCCCCACGGCCGTGCATACCGACGAGGACATCCGCCTCACCCTGGAGGCCTTCGACGCCACCAAACGCAAACTCGACGCCGGCGAATACCGCGTCGAAGCAATACCGGAAATGGCCAACAGCTGAGGCCATCGCCCTTGCCGCAACCTCCCAAAGGCCGCCCCACCCCGGGGCGGCCTTCTCATGGCAGCCACCCCCAAAAAAATCGAGGGCCGGATAGACATCCAGCCCTGTTTGTAATCCAATATCCTATGAAAAACCGTACATCTAACGCGGTACGGCTTCGGCTTATTGCAGGCTGTGGCGGATTTTTCCACAGCTGGAGACACAAGCCGTTGATACACGGTCTGACGACGGAAAAAAATGGCCCCGAGGCACCGACGACCCCATAACCTTGTGCCCACTCGATTGTAATAGAAGCCTAAACAACCGAAACGATGGACAGGAGAAGGATCGTACTGGCGGCCACGGGGGCGAGCGGCGCCATCTACTTCCGGATGCTGGCCGGGAAACTGTCGGCTCTTCCCACCGATGGACTGACGGTGGCCGCCGTGATGTCGGACAACGCCCGCGAGGTCTGGCGCACGGAACTGGGCGACGACGGATACGAACACCTGCCCTTTCGCATTTACGGGAAGTCCGACTTCGGCGCGCCCTTTGCCTCCGGGTCGGGACGCTTCGACACGATGATCGTGGCGCCCTGTTCGATGGGCACCCTGGGACGTATCGCGGGCGGCATTTCCAACGACCTGATCACGCGGGCGGCCGACGTGATGCTCAAGGAACGGCGCCGGCTCATCCTCGTCCTTCGAGAAGCGCCCTACAACCTCCTCCACATCCGGAACATGGAGGCCGCGACGCTGGCCGGCGCGATCATATGTCCGGCCACACCTTCCTTCTACAGCCGCCCGACGACGCTCGAGGATGCCGTGGCCACGGTCGTCGACCGTGTCCTGGACCTGGCGGGTATCGACGTCAAGACCTATCGCTGGGGTGGACAGCACTAACGGAGGTCGATGACCTCCACGCCGGGGTATTTCCTGGCGTCGAACACGAAGGTGGCGTCCGGGATGGCGGCTCCCGTCTTGAGTGCGCCCACGGCATAGGTGAAGCGGTTGCCGCTCTTCTCGAACACCCTCGTGCTGACGATGTTGCGTGCCGCCTTGTCGATGTCGACGACCACCTTGAAGAAGGGCCTCGTCTTGTCGACGGGGGTGAGTTCGACGGACTGGATGGTCTTGGCGCCCACCTTGCGTTCCTCGTTGAGTTTGTAGAGGAAGTCCTTGTCGTAGAAGTCGGTGAAGAGTTTCTGCGGGGTGATGCTCCCGCTGCCCTTGTCCAGGTCGGTGACCTGCACTTCATTGGCGCCCTTGTCGTAAGTCCAGACGGTCTTCCCGTCGCAGAAGATGTCCTGTCCGTCAAGCGTCACGCGGTATTTCACACCCTTCATCTGGAGCGTGCCCGTCTTGCTGCCCTGCTCCTTGCCGGCGGCGTTCTCGATGCGGAGGGTGAAGGACGCCTTGACCGTCTTGTAGGTCTTGAAGCGTGCGCTGACGCCGTCGAGGATCTTCTTGGCGTCGGGGTCGCTCTGGCCGAGCCCCTTGCCGGGTTGGGCGGCGGCGGCTAGGGGGATGGCGGCGGACAGGAGGATGAGCACCTTGAGGTTCCGGGTCATGGCAGGGGCTTTGGCGTGCTGGAACATGGGGCGAAGATACCGCATTCGTCCGACCTTGGCCGCCGGTGTCAGCGGAGGGTCTCCAGGTAGGCTTCGAGTTCGGACTCGGAGCGGAAGAGGACCTCGCGGGCCTTGCTGCCGAGGTTGGGGCCGACGATGCCGGCCGCCTCGAGCTGGTCCATCAGCCGGCCGGCGCGGTTATAGCCCAGCTTGAGCCGCCGCTGCAAAAGGGATGTCGAGCCCATGTTGTTCTGCACGATGAGGCGGGCGGCCTCCTCGAAATAGCTGTCGCGCTCGCCGAGGTCGACATCACGCCCTTCCTGCTCCTTCTCGTCGACGTATTCGGGCAGGAGGAAGGCCTGCGGGTAACCCTGCTGTTCGCCGATGTATTCGACGATGCGCTCCACTTCGGGGGTGTCGACGAAGACGCACTGCACCCGGGTGACCTCGCCGTTGTAGGACACGAGCATGTCGCCCCGTCCGATGAGCTGCTCGGCCCCGCCGGTGTCGAGGATGGTACGGCTGTCGACGCGGGATGACACCTTGAAGGCGATGCGGGCGGGGAAGTTGGCCTTGATGGTGCCGGTGATGATGTTGACGGAGGGTCGCTGCGTGGCGATGACGAGGTGGATGCCGACGGCACGGGCCAGCTGGGCGAGGCGTGCGATGGGCATCTCGATCTCCTTGCCCGCCGTCATGATCAGGTCGGCGAACTCGTCGATCACCAGCACGATGAAGGGCAGGAACTGGTGGCCCTTCTGCGGGTTCAACTTGCGGTTGACGAACTTCTCGTTGTATTCGCGGATGTTGCGGCAGCCGGCCTCCTTGAGGAGGTCGTAGCGCGTGTCCATCTCGATGCAGAGGGCGTTGAGGGTGCTGACGACCTTGCGCGTGTCGGTGATGATGGCGTCCTCCTCTCCCGGGAGCTTGGCTAGGAAGTGCCGTTCGATGGCGGTGTAGAGGCTGAGTTCGACCTTCTTGGGGTCCACCAGGACGAACTTGAGTTGCGAGGGGTGCTTCCGGTACAGCAGCGAGGCCAGGACGGCGTTGATGCCGACGGACTTCCCCTGGCCGGTCGCCCCAGCCATGAGCAGGTGCGGCATGGTCGCCAGGTCGACGATGAAATGTCCGTTGTCGATCTTCTTGCCCAGGGCGATCGGCAGGGCGTGGCGACTCTGCTGGAAGGCCTCCGAGGCGAGGAGGCTGCGGAGGCCGACGATGCTCTTGCGGACGTTGGGGACCTCGATGCCGATGGCGCCCTTCCCGGGGATGGGGGCGATGATGCGGATGCCGAGGGCGGCGAGGCTGAGGGCGATGTCGTCCTCCAGGTTTCGGATGCGGGCGATGCGGACGCCGTCGGCGGGCACCACTTCGTAGAGGGTGACGGTGGGTCCCACCGTCGCCGAGATGTCCTTGATGGCGATGGAGTAGTTCTCGAGGGTCTTCTCGATCTGGTCCTTGTTGGCGTTGAGTTCCCCGGCATCCATCGTGATGCGTTCCCCCGGGTACTGTTCGAGGAGGTCGAGGGTGGGATACCGGTAGTTGCGCAGGTCCAGCACGGGGTCGTAGGGCGGGAGCGACTCGGCCTTGGGCCGTGCTACGGGCTCGTCATCCGCCGTCACGGCCGGTCGGTTGTTGATGCGGAGGGCCGGTTCCACCACCGGGTGTCCTTCCTTGGGGCCGGGCCGCAGTTCGGAGGCCATCGAGGCCGGGGGGACGGCTGGCGGGGCATCCGGCAACGACGGTCCGTCGGCAGGTTTCACAGGCTTCTCGACGAGGGTCAGCCCGCCCCCGGCGTCAGGCTCCGTCCCAACGATGCGGAGCGGTACGCTCCCCATGCCCGGCCGCAGGTGGTTCCCGGCCGCTTCCGGGGTGGCGAGGGCCTCCGAAGCCGACGCGGCGACATTTTGCTGCCCCGCCTCATCGGCCGGCAGCGTTGCGGCGGCGGCCTTGCGACGCCAGCGGGGCATCCGCATGTGCGAGAAGTCGGGATTGTAATGCCAGATGACGAGGCTGAGGCCCACCAGGCCCAAGAGGGTGGCCGTCCCCAGCACGCCGGTGACACCCGTCAGCCATAGGCTCATGGCGTCGCCGAGTTCGCCGCCCCAGTGGAAGCCGCCCGCGGGCATCGTCAGAGAAAGGGCGATGCTGAGCCAGAGGATGGACAGCCCCGTCTGCAGCAGCACCCGCCGTAGCGGGAAGACGGGCCGCCCCATCAGGAGGTTGATACCGGCGGCGGCGAAGCCGGCGGCGAACAGGAAGGATGCCGCCCCGAAGCCCTCGTAGACGAGCAGGTGAGAGACATAGGCGCCAAAAGTGCCCAGCAGGTTGCCCACCTCCTGGCGGTTCGGCAGCAGGATGCGGGAGCCCCATTGCCGGACGACGTCCTGGTCGCGCTGCCAGTACATCAGGTGCGAGGCCAGCGCCGCAGTCAGGAAGAAGGCTGAGAAGAGGAGGACCGCACCGGCGATCTTGCGCGACCGGTCGTCGCGCATCACGTCGGCGAGGCCCGCCTCGGGCTCCTGTTCCTGCTGGAGGACGGATTCGACGGGCTGCTTCTTCCTGGCTTTCCTTTTGGACATCGGGTGGGCTGCTGGGTCGGGAGGCAAAGATAATCGCTTTGCCCGTGCCCCCGGTCCGACGGGTCGCTATTCATCCTCGGGCTCCGAACGGATCACGGAGCCGGGGATGCCGAAGACGAGACAGACCCAGCCGAGGATGAGCATGACACCGCCCAAGGGGGTGACGAAGCCGAACAGGCCCAGGCCGGGCCTTCCGGATAGCGTCAGGAGCACCGAGAGGTAGAGCGAGCCGCTGAAGAGGACGGTGCCGCCGACCATGAAGCGGGCGGCATTGACCATCGCCCGGCTGTGATAGCGCTTGTAGAGGATGCCGATCCCCAGGATGGCCAGGGCGTGGTGGAACTGGTAGCTGACCGCCGTCTGCCAGGTGGCGGCGGACTGCGGCGTCAGCAGTTCCCGGAGCAGGTGGGAGCCGAAGGCGCCGATGGATACGGAGGCGGCCCCCAGGATGGCTGCGATCTTGATGTAGAGTCGGTTCTTATGCATATGGGTCAGTTGTTCGAAAGCCGGTTCAACCATACGGCCGCGTCGGGGTCGGCCTCGGTGATCTCGTGGTGCGCCATCCGGTAGTAGGGCGCGCGCAGCGCGAGGCGCGACCTGACGGCCTCCACCAGGGCCTCCCCCTCGAGCCCTTGCACCAGTGGCCGGTGCGCCGAGCCGGCCCGGAGCCGCTCGACCAGCACCTCGAAGGGCGGGTTCAGCCAGACCGTCACGCCCCGCTCGTTCATCCATTCCATGACGCCGGGCGTGCAGGGCGTGCCGCCACCGGTGGACAGCACGGCGAAGGGCTCCGCCGGCGCCTGCCGGAGACCCTCCACCAGCCGCTCCAGCGTCTCCCGCTCGAGGAGGCGGAAGGCGTCCTCGCCGTCGTCCCGGAACAGGGCCGATATCGACCTGCCCTGCTCCCTTTCGATCTGTTCGTCGAGGTCGTGGAAGGACGTGCCTGCCAGCCGGGCGAGATGATGCCCGAAATGGCTCTTGCCCGAGGCCATGAAGCCGGTGAGGAAGACGATGCGGCCTGTCGCCAGGCGGTCGGGAGCCCGCATCCGGTCACTTGAAGGCGTTGAGGCCGGTGATGTCGAGCCCCGTGATGAGGAGATGGATGTCGTGGGTGCCCTCGTAGGTGACGACGCTCTCCAGGTTCATCATGTGGCGCATGACGGAGTACTCGCCGGTGATGCCCATGCCGCCCAGCACCTGACGGGCGTCGCGGGCGGCCTGCTGCGCCGTCTGGCAGCCGTTGCGCTTGGCCATGCTGATCTGGGCGGGCGTGGCCCTGCCGGCATCCATCAGCACGGCGAGCCGCCAGTTGAGGAGCTGCGCCTTGGTGATCTCGGTGATCATCTCGGCGAGCTTCTTCTGCTGGAGCTGGAAGCCGCCGATGGGCCTGTCGAACTGTATGCGCTGCAGCGAATACCGCAAGGCCGTGTCGTAGCAGTCCATCGCGGCCCCTACCGTGCCCCAGGCGATGCCGAAGCGGGCCTTGTTGAGGCAGCTGAGGGGGCCTTTCATGCCTTTGACGCCGGGGAGGATGTTGTCCTTGGGCACCCGCACGTTGTCGAACACCAGCTCGCCGGTGGCCGAGGCGCGCAGGCTCCACTTGCCATGGGTGGCGGGGGTGGTGAAGCCCTCCATGCCTCGCTCGACGATGAGGCCGCGGATCTCGCCCTGCTCGTCGCGGGCCCATACCACGGCCACCTGGGCGAAGGGGGCGTTGCTGATCCACATCTTGGCCCCGTTGAGGAGGACATGGTCGCCCATGTCGCGGAAGTTCGTCACCATCCCGGCGGGGTTGCTGCCGTGGTCGGGCTCGGTGAGCCCGAAGCAGCCCAGCCACTCGCCGCTGGCGAGGCGGGGGAGGTATCTGCGGCGCTGCGCCTCGCTGCCGAAGGCATGGATGGGGTACATGACGAGCGAGCCCTGCACGGAGGCGGTGGAACGCACGCCGCTGTCGCCGCGCTCCAGCTCCTGCATCATGAGGCCGTAGCTGACATAGTCGAGCCCGCCGCCGCCGTATTCGGCGGGGATGGTGGGACCGAAGCAGCCGAGCTCGCCCAGCTGCCGGACGATGTGCACCGGGAATTCGGCCCGCTGGGCATGATCCTCGATGATGGGGGATATCTCGCGCTTGACGTAGTCGCGGACCGTGTCGCGGATCAGGCGGTGCTCGTCGGTCAACAGCTCGTCGAGCAGGAAGTAGTCGGGACTGCGGAACTGGTCGCTGGCTGGCATGCCGTCGGGGGGTTTGGGTGCGGCAAAGATAGAACCTGCGGCCATACCCGGGCCATCCTGTGGAAGGCCGGCCGCCTCAGGGCCGGCGGGCCCCGCCGAGGTCCTCGAACCAGACGGGGCGCGCATCGTCGAAGTCGCCGTTGTAGTTGATGGTCAACTCCTCCCCCGCCTCGATGTCGCGCATGGCCCTGACCGTGATCGAGTGCCCGTCGTAGTCCATCTCGTATTCGCAGTTCGACGGGCAGGCGTGGTTGTATACGGACACGTATCCGAGCGCCAGGCAGCACTGCGAGCGGTCTTCGCCCCATTCGAAGATGTAGTCGTGCAGCGGCGTACGGTCGAGCAGCAGCCGCGCCTCGGGGCCCATGACCACCACGGCCGACACCTCGACGATGGTCCCCGCCGCGATGGGGGCGTCGGTGAAGACCCCCCGGCCCATGCGGGGGGTGTCGGAAACGCGGAGGGAGGGCAGCAGACGCATGCGGGGGGATGCGCTTTCGGGAAATCGGGGTTAATTTAGCGCAAATTACGGCACATGAGCAACGAGGTCCGCCCGGTGGGGATCAGGGAGACCTTCGCCGAGCTCTCGCGGGAGAGCGACAGGACGCGGCTGGCCGACTTCCTAAACGACCAGAATGTCAGCGACGTGGCTGAACTGGCCGACGAGGACGAGGATGCGGCCGTCCTCATCATGTGCCTGCTCGAGGTGCAGCGCGCCGTCGGCGCCTTCAAGATCCTCGACCTCTCCGTCCAGAAACACATCATCCAGCACCTCCCCCCGCAGAAGACGGCCGAGCTGCTCAACGAACTCCCCTCGGACGACCGTACGGCCTTCCTCGAAGAACTGCCCAACGAGGCCGTCCGCGAACTCATCCGGCTCCTCAACCCCGAGGAGCGGCGCATCACCCTCGCCCAGCTCGGCTACCCGGAGGGCAGCGTGGGCCGGCTGATGACGAACGACTACCTCGCGGTGGAGGACGACTGGACCGTCCGAGAAGTCCTCCAGCACATCCGCAAGCACGGGCAGGACATCGAGAACCTCGACGTCATCTACGTCGTCAACCGGCAGGGCCGGCTGGTGGACGACGTCCGCATCCGCGAGTTCCTCGTCTCCCCGCCCGACAGGCCGGTGCACGACATGCTCGACGGACGCTACATCGCCCTCAACGTGCACGACGACCAGGAGTCGGCCAACGGCGTCTTCAAGCGCGAGAACCGCGTGGCCCTGCCCGTGGTGGACGACAAGCGCGTGATGCTGGGCATCGTCACCATCGACGACGTCCTCTGGGTGGCCAACGAGGAATTCAGCGAGGACATGCAGAAGATGGGCGGCACCGAGGCGCTCGACGAACCCTACCTCGAGATCCCCATCCTCAAACTCTTCCAGAAGCGCGTCGTCTGGCTCATCGTGCTCTTCCTCGGCGAGATGCTCACGGCCACCGCCCTCGGCTACTACGAGAACGAGATCCAGCGCGCCGTCGTCCTCGCCCTCTTCATCCCGCTGATCATCTCCAGCGGCGGCAACAGCGGCTCGCAGGCCTCCACCCTCATCATCCAGGCCATGGCCGTCGGCGAGATCACGATGGCCGACTGGTGGCGCGTGATGCGCAGGGAGATCGTGTCGGGCCTCCTGCTGGGCGGCGTGCTGGGCGTCATCGGCTTCGTGCGCGTCGTCGTCTGGTCGCAGTTCTTCCCCGAGACCTACGGCCCCCACTACCCATGGGTGGGCCTCGCCGTCGGCTGCTCCCTCCTGGGCGTCGTGCTGCAAGGCACCCTCACCGGCTCCATGCTGCCCCTCCTCCTCAAGAAGATGGGAGCCGACCCCGCCGTGTCGTCCGCACCCTTCGTGGCCACCATCGTCGACGTCACCGGCCTCGTCATCTACTTCTCCTTCGCCTTCCTCTTCCTCAAGGGGCTGCTCCTCTGAGGCGTGCCACCGGTGCCGCGGCAGCCCTGCGCTTGTTGGGGCCGCGGGTTTTTTCCCGTACATCCATCAGGCATACAGCAACAACTCAACCCCCGGGGCATGTGTGGAATCGTGGCGTACGTCGGCGCGCGGGAGGCCTATCCCGTCATCCTGAAGGGACTGAAGCGTTTGGAATACAGGGGATACGACTCCTCCGGCGTCGCCTTGCTCGACGAAGGCCTGAGCGTCCACAAGCGAATGGGCAGGGTCTCCGCGCTGGAGGATGAACTGACGGGCCGTCACCTGAACGCCCGGACAGGCATGGGGCATACCCGTTGGGCCACACACGGAGAGCCGAGCGACCGCAATGCGCACCCGCACCTGTCGCGCAGCGGCCAACTCGCCATGATCCACAACGGGATCATCGAGAACTATGCCCTTCTCAAGCAGGAACTTGTCAGGAAGGGCCATGCCTTCCGAAGCGACACGGATGCGATACTGGAAAAGGTCCAATCGATCCTTTCCGACACGTCCGCCGTCCAACGCATCGCAGCCAAATACGCCAACGTGCGGGACGTCCTCTACCTCGGGCGGGGCCTAGTTTACCCGTGGCCCTCGAGGGGGCCCTCAAGTTGAAGGAAGTGACCTACATACATGCCGAGGGATACCCGGCGGCGGAGATGAAACACGGGCCCATCGCCCTGGTGGAGGAGTCACTCCCCGTGGTCTTCGTCGCCACCCGCGACACCTTCCATGAGAAGCTCGTCAGCAACATGCAGGAGATCAAGGCGCGCCGGGGAAGCGTCATCGCCATCGTCACCGAGGGCGACACCATCATCCCGACGCTGGCGGACGATGTCGTGGAGGTACCCGCCTGCGACGGACTGCTGGCCCCCCTGCTGTCCGTGATCCCCCTCCAGCTGTTCGCTTACCACATCGGCGTGCAGAAGGGCCTCGACGTCGACAAGCCACGGAACCTCGCCAAGAGCGTCACGGTCGAATGACCCCCACCCGGCCGACGGCGCCAGGCCACCATGAAACACCCGGACACCATGAACAAGATCCGCAAGAGGCCCATCCGCTCCATCGGCTACGGCTTCATCCCCGACGAACACCTCCCCGATGGCTGCGACGAGTACCACATCCGCTTCCGGCAGAACCCCCGCCGGCAACCCTGGCGACACCTCAGCACCTACGAGGTCGAAACACTGGTGCGCAACCACAACACCTCCGACGACTGGACGCGCATCCTCGTCACCGACCCCTTCCACCCCGAACTGGTGCGCCACTGCAAGTTCTTCGGCCTCGTGCGCATCGGCCGGCTCGAGCCCTGGTACCTGGAGTTCCACAACCTCCGGCTGCCGGTGGGCCTCTACGACAGCACCATCATCAGCTCCGACCTGGGCGACAACGTCGCCGTCTCCCGCGTCGTCTACCTCTCCCACTACATCATCGGCGACGACGCCATCCTCGCCAACATCGACGAGATGGCCACCAGCAGCACCGCCAAGTTCGGCAACGGCATCGTCAAGGACGGCGAACCCGAACAGGTCCGCATCCGCCTCGAAGTCTGCAACGAGAACGGCGGACGCAGCATCCTCCCCTTCGACGGCATGCTGCCCGGCGACGCCTGGATGTGGTCCCGACACCGCGACGACCAACGGCTGCAGCAACGCCTCCGCGAAATCACCGAGGCCCGGTTCGACGGCCGGCGCGGCCACCACGGCGTCGTGGGCGACCGCACCGTCATCAAGAACTGCAGCATCCTCAAGGACGTCCGCATCGGCAGCGACGACTACATAAAGGGCGCCAACAAGGTCAAGAACGTCACCATCAACAGCTCCGCCGAAGCCCCCTCGCAGGTGGGCGAGGGCTGCGAACTCGTCAACGGCATCGTCGGCCACGGCTGCCGCGTCTTCTACGGCGTCAAGGCCGTCCGCTTCGTCATGGCCTCCAACTCGCAACTCAAATACGGGGCAAGGCTCATCAACGCCTACCTGGGCGACAACGCCACCATCAGCTGCTGCGAGGTGCTCAACGCACTCATCTTCCCCTTCCACGAACAGCATCACAACAACTCCTTCCTCTGCGCCTCGCTGCTCATGGGCCAGTCCAACATGGCCGCAGGCGCCACCCTCGGCTCCAACCACAACTCGCGCGCCAACGACGGCGAGCTGGTGGCCGGACGCGGCTTCTGGCCGAGTCTATGCGTGAGCGTCAAGCACAACTCGGTGTTCGCCGCCTTCAACATCATCGCCAAGGGCGACTACGCCCATGAGGTCCGCTGCCCCTTCCCCTTCGCCCTCCTGTCGCTCGACGCCGCGGACGACCGGCTGCAGATCATGCCGGCCTACTGGTTCGCCTACAACCTCTACGGCCTCTGCCGCAACGAATGGAAACACGCCGGCCGCGACGGCCGGCCCGACCGCACCCAGCGCCTCGAGACGGCCTTCCTCGCCCCCGACACCGCCAACGAGATGCTCGAGGCGCTCGACATCCTCGACGAGTGCACCGGCCGGGCGGCCCTGCAGGCCTCCGACCCCGGCACCAACCCCACCCCCGACGAGTGCCGGCGCGAAGGACGCCGGCGACACGAGGCCGACGACCCCGCCATCGACAGCCTCGCCGTCACCGCCACCGGCATCGAACGCAGCCGGCACCCCACCCGCCTGCTCAAAGTGCGGCAGGCCCACCGGCACTACCGCCGCATGCTACGCAACTACGCCATGGGCACCCTGCTCGACCACCTCGCCGGAAAGCCCCGGCCGGCAGATGCCGACCCCGCGCCGGAGCTGCCCCCACCCCGCCGCGATGCATGGGTCAACCTCGGCGGCCAGCTCGTACCCGGGCCCGCCTACGACGCCTTCCGCGATGACCTCCGCGTAGGCCGCGTCACGGGATGGGACGGCGTGCACGCCTTCTACCGGGCACAGTCGGAGGCCTACGACCACCACCGCCTCGCCCACGCCCTCGGATGCCTGGCGGAACTGGGATGCCTGCCCGCGGAAGGCATCACCCCAGAGACCCTCTCCACCTTTGCCGCAGAGGTCATCGACACCGGCAGATGGATCCACCAGGGCGTGCTGGACTCGCGACGCAAGGACTTCGCCAACCCCTTCCGCAGCATGGTCTATGCCGACGAGGCCGAGATGGCGGCCGTCCTCGGCCCCGCCGACGACAACGCCTTCCTGCGCGACCACGCCGCGGCACGGCAGGCCCGCGAGGAGCGCCTCACCCGCCTGCGGACGGACACGACGACCCGGTGAGGCCCGCACCGAAAGACTATTTCTTGCGGAAGAAGATGCGGACGGGCACGCCCCGGAAGTCGAAATACTCGCGCAACTTGTTCTCGAGGTAGTTGCAGTAGGGCGTCTTGATGTCGTCCGGAAAGTTGCAGAAGAAGGCGAAGCTGGGGACGACCGTCGGGAGCTGCGTCACGTACTTGACCTTCACGGCGTGGCCGCGGACGACCGGCGGATGGTGCTCTTCGACGACGCGGAGCATCACCTCGTTGAGCTTCGAAGTGGGCACCTTGCGTTTGCGGTTCTCGTTGACGGCCAGGGCCGTCTCCACCGCCTTCAGGATGCGCAGCTTGTCCTTGGCGGAGATGAACACGACGGGCACGTCCTGGAAGGGGGCGAGCCGCTCGCGGAGGCCCTTCTCGACATCGCGTGCCGTATGGGTGGTGCGCTCCACCAGGTCCCACTTGTTGACGAGCAGCACGATGCCCTTGCCCTTCTTGGCGGCCAGCGAGAAGATGTTGAGGTCCTGCTGCGCGATGCCCTTCTGCGCGTCGATGAGCAGGAGGCAGACGTCGGCCTCGTCGACGGCCTTGACGGCGCGGATGACGGAATAGAACTCGAGGTCCTCCTCGACGCGGGCCTTGCGGCGGATGCCGGCCGTGTCGATGAGGATGAACTCCTTCTGGAACAGCCGGTAGTGGGTGTGGATGGTGTCGCGGGTGGTGCCCGCGACATCGCTGACGATGGTCCGTTCCGAGCCGATGAGGGCGTTGAGGAGGGACGACTTGCCGACGTTGGGCTGTCCGATGATGGCGAAGCGCGGGAGCCCCTCGGGTGCCGCCGCTTCCTCCAAACCCGCAGGCATGAGGGCGGCGATGGCATCCATCAACTCGCCCGTACCGCTGCCGGAAATGGACGAGAGGAAGAAGATGTGTTCGAAGCCGAGGCTGTGGAACTCGGCGGCCTCGAGGAGACGGCTGTGATTGTCGACCTTGTTGACGACGAGGAAGACGGGCTTGGTGGACCGCCGGAGCATGTCGGCCACGGCACTGTCGAAGTCGGTGATCCCGGTGGCCGCATCGGTCATGAAGATGACGGCGTCCGCCTCGCGGACGGCCACCATGGCCTGCTGGCGGATCTCCTTCTCGAAGGCTGCAGTGCCGCCCGGCACGAAGCCTCCGGTGTCGATGATGTTGAAGGTCCGGCCCGCCCAGTCGCAGATGCCGTACTGCCGGTCGCGCGTCACACCGGGCACGTCCTCCACGATGGCCCGGCGCTCCTCGATCATCCGGTTGAAGAGGGTGCTCTTGCCCACGTTGGGCCTGCCTACGATGGCGACGGTGAATCCGGGCATGGGGGGGCGTTGGGTGGGCGCAAAGGTCACGTAAAAAAGGGAAGGGGAATGAAAAAAGTCGGGGCGTCGCTCAGCGGTAGCCGTATTCGCGGAGGTGGGCGTCGCTGTCGCGCCAGCCGGGACGGACCTTCGCAAAGAGCTCGAGAAAGACCTTCCGGCCCAGGAAGGCTTCGATGTCGCGCCGCGCACGGGTGCCGATCTCCCGTATCATCCGCCCCCCCTCGCCGATCACGATCGCCTTCTGCGACTCGCGCTGCACCACGATCTCGGCCTTGATACCGACGGTGGGGCCCTCTCGGAAGGCGACGACCGACACGGTCGACTGGTAGGGGATCTCCTCCTCCAGGAGTTCGAAGATCTTTTCACGGACGATCTCGCCCACGAAGAACCGCGTCGGCAGGTCCGTCAGGTCGTCTTCCGGGAAGAAGGGCTCGCCCTCTGGCAGGCGCTCCAGGATGGCCTCGAGCAGGGCCGTCAGGTTGTCCTGCCGCAGTGCCGAGATGCGCACCACCCCCTGTCCGTAGGGGCGGGAACGGAAGAAGGCCTCGGCCTCCGCGAGGCGGGCGGGCGGCACGGCGTCCGACTTGTTCAGCACGACCAGGGACGGCACTTTCAGCCGCAGGGCGCCGAAGACCTCGTCGGCCTCCTCGAAGGGACGACGGACGTCCACCAGCAGCAGGGCCAGGTCGGCATCCTCCAGGCCCGACCTGACCGCCTGCATCATCCGCTCGTGGAGGCGGTACTCGGGGTCGATGATGCCCGGCGTGTCCGAGAGCACCACCTGATAGCCCGGCCCGTTGAGGAAACTGCGGATGCGATGGCGCGTGGTCTGCGACTTGTGCGAGACGATCGCCAGCTTCTCGCCCGTCAGGGCGTTGAGCAGCGTGCTCTTGCCCGCATTGGGGCGACCGAAGATGCTGACGAATCCGGATCTCATGACAATGGCCGCAAAGGTAACCCCGAAAAAAACTCTTGGCGGGAATCCTCTTCCCCCGTATCTTTGTGGAACAAATCGCGAAGTAGAGCAGCGGTAGCTCGTCGGGCTCATAACCCGAAGGTCGGAGGTTCGATCCCTCCCTTCGCAACTGAAAAGACCCGCCCATCGGCGGGTCTTCGCTTTTATCATCTGTCCGGCCTCAGTCGACCTTCTTGACGGTGCTTACCGTGCCCGACTGCACGGACCTGGCCACGCCCCTGCCCTTGTAGCGGATGTCGCTCGCCCCGCCGGCCTCGGCCTCGAGGGTGCCGTTGACGGTCAGGTCGACGTCGGAAGCGCCGCTGGCCTTCACCCGGGCCTCCTCGACCACCAGGTCGAAGCCTTTGACCTCGCTGGCGCCGCCCACCTGCATGCGCAGGCTGCGGGCCTTGCCCGAGAGATGGCTGTCCGAACTCCCCGACTGCTCCACGTCCAGGACCCCCGCCTCGATGGCGCCGGTGAAATCACTGGCGCCCGTGAGCTCCAGCCGGAAGGTCTCCGACCGGATGCGGCCGTCCAAAAAGACATTGCAGGCCCCGGAGGCGGTGAGGGCGCGGAGGGCCTTGAAGGAGACGTACGCCTTCAACTTCATGTTGAGGGGCCAGCGGAGCGAACCCTTCAGGTCGTAGTAGATGTACAGGGTGCCGTTGCTCACCCGGGTGACGATGCGGTCGCGGTCGGCCTCCTCGCGGGCGCTCACGGCGACGGTCTCGCGGTCGTCCGCCACCAGGAAGAGATCGATGCCGTTCTTCACTTCGATGCGGTCGAAACCCGAAAGGTCGCGGTCCCTCGCCATCGGGTCCTTGTCCCGGTTCTGCGACCGGAGCACTGAAGAGACCAGGAGCAGCGCCCCGGCCAGCATGGCCATTCGCATAGTTCGGTCCATTTGTGTGCAATGAACCAATTTTTCCCGTTAGCGTTATCTAATACAACGTTAATTTTACCGCGACGGGCCCAGGCCCGGTCGTGTTACAGATTCCCGGGGTGCTCCATTCGGCATGAGACCGAATGCGGGCTGAGAACAAACCCGTAGAACCTGATCAGGGTAATGCCTGCGCAGGGAAGGACAGCGCCTCACCCACTTCCTTTCCTGTCATTCAATCATATGCATCGGACCGGTGGGCGGGTCCGGGGACAGGAAAACGTGTGTGATGAAAAGCATCTGGATCGTCGTGATCGCGGCCGGGTTGACAGGCGAGACCCTTCAGGCACAGACCCTCATCCGCGGCCGGGTGACGGATGCCACCTTCGGGGCGTCCGTCCCGGGTGCCACCCTCCGGCTGCCCGGCGGCCGTCAGGCCTCGGCCGACGACGAGGGCCGCTTCCAACTCCGGGCAGGCAGCGCCGGCGCGTTACGTCTCCGGGTCACCGCCGTGGGATATGCGGACCTCGACACCCTCGTGCAGCCGGGCACCTTTGCCGCCATCAGCCTGCGCAAGGCCAGCCGGCTGATGCAGCCCATCGAGATCCGGGCCGTCCGCGCCGGCTCGACGGCGCCCTTCACCCAGACGACGATCGGCACACAGGAGATCGCCGCCCGGAACCTGGGCCGCGACATCCCCTTCATGCTCGACCAGACACCCTCCGTCGTCGTGAACTCGGACGCCGGCAACGGCGTCGGCTATACCGGCATCCGGATCCGCGGCACCGACGCCACCCGCATCAACATGACCCTCAACGGCATCCCCTACAACGACGCCGAATCGCAGGGCATCTTCTTCGTCAACATGCCCGACTTCCTGTCCTCCGCCAGCAGCATCCAGGTACAACGCGGCGTCGGCACCAGCACCAACGGCACCGGCGCCTTCGGAGCCACCCTCAACATCTCCACCAACGAGGTCCATGAAAAAACCTACGGCGAGATCGCCAACAGCCTGGGCTCCTTCGACACCTGGAAGAACACCGTCAGAGCCGGCACCGGACTCATCGACGGACGCTTCACCCTCGACGCACGCCTTTCCCGCATCCGCAGCGATGGCTTCATCGACCGCGCCTCCAGCGACCTCCAATCGTTCTACGTCTCCGCCGCCTGGCTGCAGCCCGACGCATCCCTCCGCCTAAACGTCTTCTCCGGCCGCGAAAAGACCTACCAGGCCTGGTACGGCATCCCCGAAAACAAACTGTCGGACGACAGGACCTTCAACCCCGCCGGTACCGAGAAACCCGGCCAACCCTACGACAACGAGACCGACAACTACCGCCAGACCCACAGCCAGATCTTCTACAACCGCCGGTTCACCCCCCGCCTCAGCCTCCAGACCGCCCTCTTCCATACCCGCGGCATCGGATACTACGAACAGTACAAGGCGGACAGGCGCTACAGCTCCCTCGGACTGCCGCCCCCCGTCGTCAACGGCAGCCCCATCCTCCGCACCGACATCATCCGGCAACTCTGGCTCGACAACCACTTCTTCGGACAGACCTTCTCCCTCCAGTACCGCGACGACCGGCGCGAGATCATCGGCGGCGGCGGCGGCACCCGCTACCTGGGCGACCACTACGGCAAGGTCGTCTGGGCCCAGTTCCCCGTTCCCAGGGACCACCGATGGTACGACAACGACGCCTCCAAGGATGACGCCAACCTCTACGTGAAATGGCAGGAACGGCTCGGTGGCGGCCTTCACCTCTTCGGAGACCTGCAGTACCGCAACGCCCGATATCGCATCGACGGCTTCCGCGACAACCCCCTGCTCCAGGTGGATGACACATGGAACTTCCTCAACCCCAAGATCGGCATCACCTGGGTCGGCAACGGGGGAAGGGCCTACCTCTCCTATGCCAAGGGCGCCAAGGAACCCAACCGGGACGACTTCGAGGCGGGCGCCGCACAGCGCCCGCGGGCGGAACACCTCCACGACATCGAAGCCGGCTACGAACGCAGCGGCGAAAGGTCGTCCTGGGGGATCACCGCCTATTACATGCGCTACCGCGACCAGCTCGTCCTCACAGGACGCATCAACGACGTGGGGGCCTACACCCGCACCAACATCCCCGAGAGCTACCGGGCCGGCATCGAACTCACGGGCCGGTGGAAGCCCTCGGAGGCCTTCGAGGCCCGCGGCAACCTCGCGCTGAGCGACAACCGCGTGATCGACGTCACCACCTACTACGACGACTACGACAACGGCGGACAGCGCAGCGAGACCTTCAGCTGGAGCCCCATCGCCTTCTCCCCGGCCGTCACCGCCGCCGCCAGCATCACCTGGAAGCCGACCCGGACCCTCTCGGCCTCCCTGCCGGCCAAGGCCGTCAGCCGACAGTACCTCGACAACACCGGACGCAAGGACCGAAGCCTCGCCCCCTTCTTCGTGCAGGACCTCCTGCTGGCCTGGAGCCCCGGTCTCAAGGTCGCCCGCGAGACGGTACTCACCCTCATGGTCGGCAACCTCTTCGACGCGGCCTACGAACCCAACGGCTACACCTACAGCTACTACTCGGGCAACGCGCGCTTCACCGAGAACTGGTTCTTCCCGATGGCGGGGCGCAACCTGACGGTCGGCCTCACGCTGCGCTGGTGAGCCCTTCCGACAGGGCGGCCGCCGGCATGGCAATCCCGCATGCCCGGCCGGCGAACCTGCAACACGGCGGCCGTGGCCCGGTCCGAACTTCGTGCGACACCAACGAAGCATCACATGAGCCCACACCGCATCCTGCTGCCCTTGTTGCTGGCATCTATCCTCGCATCCTCCTGCGGGCCCGCCCAGCGGGTGACATCGTCATGGACAAGCCCCGGATACCGGCAGGGGCAGCGCTATGGAAAGGTCTTCATCACCTCGTTCGTCAGCAACCAGCGGGTGCGGATGCGGTTGGAGAACGACATGGCCGCCGCCGCAGCCGCCCGTGGCCTCACCGTGGTGAAGGGACAGGACGTGTTCCCCACCACCTTCACGCGCGACAACGCGCCCGACAAGGAGGCCATGCTGGTGAAGATCCGGGAACTGGGATGCGACCTCATCTTCACGACCACCCTCCTGGAGAAACGGAGCGAGGCCCGGTATGTGCCCGGGACCCTCTATGCCCCCTTCCCCGGCTATGGCTACCGCTTCCGGGGCTACTACGGCTACTGGTGGCCCATGATGTACGACCCGGGATACTACACCACCGACAGGACCTATTCCATGGAGGGCAACCTCTTCGATGCGCGGACGGACGAACTGATCTGGTCGGTCCAGACGGAGTCGTACAACCCGGACAGCATCGAGCAGTTCAGCAAGGGGCTGACCGACGTGATGATGGAGCAGGCCTTGCGCGACCTTCGCATCGCCGTCCGCTGAGGGGGGCGCTCAGCCGAACGGCCCTGTCGCGGCTCAGGAAGGGAAGCGCTCCCGCCAGGCCAGCATGCCGCCGACGAGGTTCCTGACATTCGTGAAGCCCATCGCCTCCAGCATGTGGCAGGCCTGGCCGCTGCGGTTGCCGCTGCGGCAGTAGATGACGACCTCCCGGTCGCGCATCGATTCCAGTTCGTCCACGTCGGCCTGCAGGATGCGGCCGAGGGGGTGCAGGACGCCGCCGATGTTGAAGTCGGCATGCTCGTGCGGTTCGCGTACGTCGACGAGGAGGGGTTCTTCGCCGGCCTGAAGGCGGGTCTGCAGTTCTTCGACGGCAATGGTCTGCATATGTTCGGGGATGGGTGGTTGAATGGTGGGGTTCGTTTCGGCGCGGCTGGTCAGGGTCTCTGTTCCCTGATCTCGTCGTCCCTGACGGGCATGGCCACGCTGAGGCGGAGGTCCATCATCTGCCCGGCCCGGATGCGGTTGGGTATGCCGGCGGGGGACAGGGGTTCGGGTTGCTGCCAGTAGACGAAGCCGGCGGTGGTATCGGCCAGGTCGGCGTCGGGCAGGATGACGCCCGGGGTGATGCCGCTGGCCTCGAGGAGGGCGAGGGCTTCGGGATAGGTCATGCCGATGAGGTCGGGGACGGGGATGTTCTCGGAGCCGATGCCGGCGCCGAGGACGAGCGAGATGCGTGCCCCCATGGGGACGTCGCTGCCGCCTTTGATGCTGGCGCCGTTGAACAGTTGGTCGCGGATGGCGTTCCGGGCGATGTCGGGCACGAAGGTGGTGTCGCCCAGGCGCAGGCCCCGGGCGCGGAGTTCGAGTTCGGCGTTGCGGAAGGTCATGCCCAGGAGGTTGGGCATCTGGATCATGGGGGGCGTGAGCCGGTTGACGGTGAGGTAGATGGTCCGGTTGACCTTGACGGTGGCGTCCGGATCGGGGAACTGCTTCATGATCGTGAGGGGCGGCACGGTGTCGTAATAGACGGAGTCCTGGACGAGGACTTCGAAGCCGGCGGCCTCGAGTTCCCGGGTGGCCAGGTCGATGGCCTTGCCTTTGACATCGGGCACGCGGAGGTGGTCGCCGTGGTTTGTGAAGAAGTCGAGGCTGAGGAAGAAGAGCAGGAAGACGAGGGCTGACAGGCCGAGTGCGGCCAGGATGTTGACCCAGAGGGGTTTGGCGGTGATGTTTCCGGTCACGCGGTCGCTGTTGAGGGGTCAGGCATTGCGGCGGCTGAGGGCTTCCTCGACGAGCCGGGTGTAGAAGTAGGTGAGGTCCCACCCCATGGCCCTCACCTGTTGGGGTACGAGGCTGAGGGTGCTCTGTCCGGGGATGGAGTTGATCTCGAGGAGGTAGGGTTGGGCGGTGTCCTCGTGGTAGATGAAGTCCATGCGGACCACGCCCCGGCAGTTGAATATGTCGTAGACGCGGGTGGCCGTCTCGCGCACCTGGGCGGCCACCGCTTCGGGACATTGGGCGGGGGTGACCTCGCTGGAGCGGCCCTGGTATTTCGCCTCGAAGTCGAAGAACTCGTTATGGGTGAGGATCTCGGTGAAGGGGAGCGTGAGGGTCCGCCCTTCGCTGCGGAAGACGCCGATGGTGAACTCGCGTCCGTGGATGAATTCTTCGACGAGGACCTGGTCGTCCTCGCGGAAGGCCTTCTCGAGGGCGGCGGGCAGGTCTTCGGGTGTCGACACCTTGCTCATGCCGATGCTCGAGCCGCCGTTGTTGGGTTTCACGAAGACGGGCAGGGCGAGGGCCGCCAGTATCTGGGCGGGTGGCAGGGGCCTGTCGCGGAACAGGTGCACCGACCGGGCGGTATGGATGCCGGAGAAGGCGGCGAGGGCCACCGTATAGCGTTTGTTGAAGGTGATGGCGGAGGTGGCGGCGTCGCAGGAGGTATAGGGGATGCCGACCATGTCGAAATAGCCCTGGAGCCTGCCGTCCTCCCCGGGCGTGCCGTGGATGACGATGAAGGCCGCGTCGAAGTGGATATGTCCTTCGGGGAGGTGGAGGGAGAAGTCGGCCCTGTCGATCGGATAGCGGTTGCCGTCGGGGTGCGGATGCGTCCATCCATCGGGGGTGATGTCGACCCGCCACACGTCGAAGCGCTGCCGGTCGAGGTGGCCGTCGACCGCCTCGGCGCTCTTGTAGGAGATGACCGCCTCCGAGGCGTATCCTCCGGTGACGAGGGCGATGCGGGGTTTCGGCATGGCGGCTGTTTGGGCAAAGAAAAGGAAAATCAGGCACTGCCTCCGGTCTCTCGGCGGCAGGTGTCAGGGCAGCGGTTCGGATGTCGGCGAATGGTCCCCTCCCTGGGTGCTGGCATCGATGGTGAAGCGCCAGCTGCCGTCCTTCTGCTTCCGCCAGACGGTGAGGTAGGTGCCGGTCTGCTTTGCAGCCTGGGTGGTGAGGGTGTAGATGCCCCAGGTGTAGCCCATGTCCTCCGATTCGGAGACATCGCCGCCCTGCGGGTCCCATTTGATGGTGAAGGTGGAGTCGTTGAAGGCCGTGACGAACTTGACGGCGTCGGCCCCTACGATGGGGAGGTAGTTGTTGCGCAGCAGGACGGCGTCGTCCTCCATGAATTCGAGGAAAGCCATCCGGTAACCGTCCCGCTGCACGGTGGCCGAGAAGTCAGCATCGGTCTGGAGCAGCTGGTTGAGGGCCTCCTGCCGCTTCTCACGCGGCGGGAATCCCAGCTGGCAGGCGGCAGACAGCAGGATGACGGGCAGCAGGGCGAGGCGGGTGGGGATCTTCATGGCGGAACGTCTTGGCATGCGGAAGGGGCGGAGCCGTACGACAAAGATACCGACTTCCGCCCCTCCCCAGATCGAACCGCCGGTCGGGCGGCATTTCTCAGATATGGAGCTTCTCCTTCTTGGCCATGAGCTCCTCCACCGTCTCCTGGTACATGTCGTCGGGCACGCAGCAGTCGACCGGGCAGACGGCGGCGCACTGGGGCTCTTCGTGAAAGCCCTGGCATTCGGTGCACTTGTTGGGGACGATATAGTAGGTATCGTTGCTGATGGGCGCGTTCTTCTGGTCGGCATCCATGGCGGAACCGTCCATGAGGAGGATGCTGCCCTTGACGGTCGTCCCGTCAGCCAGGGCCCATTCCACACCACCCTCGTAGATGGCGTTGTTCGGGCATTCGGGTTCGCAGGCACCGCAGTTGATGCATTCATCCGTGATCTTGATGGCCATGGGTATGGGATTTGGCTGTGAAAGGGGACTACCTTTGCAGGGTTCCGCGCTAAAATTAGGGCAAGCGGGGGAAAAGTAAAAATGAAATTGGAGGATCGGATATCCGCGCTCACGTCGCTCTCGGAGCGGCTGGCCGACACGGACGCCGGCTGGCGGGAGGCGGTCGCCCGTGCCCGTGCTGCGAATGCCTGGTTCCACCCCCGCTTCGTGGAGCAGGCGGCCCGGCACATCCGCGAGGCCTTCCTCGACCGACGGGTGCTGCAGGCCTGGACGGCGGATTATGACATCCCCGCCGACGGCAGCCCTGCCCGTTCCGTCGGCATCGTCATGGCCGGCAACATCCCGCTGGTTGGCCTGCACGACCTGCTATGCGCGTTCCTCGCCGGCCGACGCGCCGTGGTGAAACCCTCGGAGCGCGACAGGGTCCTTGTCGAATACGTGGCCGACCGGCTCCGGCAAGCGCTTCCCGATGCGGACGACCGGCTCCTCCTGGCCGAACGGCTCAACGGTTGCGATGCCTACATCGCCACGGGCTCCGACAACTCCGCCCGGCATTTCGAACGCTATTTCGCCCACCGGCCGCACATCATCCGACGCAACCGGACCTCCGTGGCCGTTCTCGACGGCAGCGAGACGGCGGATGAACTCCGCGGGCTGGCCGATGATGTCTGCACCTACTACGGGCTGGGCTGCCGGAACGTCACCCAGGTGCTCGTCCCCGAAGGCTACGACTTCACCCCCCTGCTCGAAGCGCTCCGGGCCTACGAATGGATGCGGGAGGAACACAAGTACCGAAACAACCTCGACTACCAGCTGACCCTGCTGATCCTCAACCGGAGGTACTACATGAGCAACGACTCGACCCTGCTCGTGGAAGACCCCTCCCCCTTCTCCCCCATCGGCGTACTGCACTACCGGCATTACCGCCCGGAAGAAGGTCCCGCCCGATGCATCGACCCTTCCCGCATCCAATGCATCGTGGGCAGGGACCACACCCCGTTCGGCCGCGCCCAGTCGCCCGCCATCGACGCGTACGCCGACGGAGTGGACACGATGTCATTCCTCCTGTCATGCTGAAGGCGGCCGAGCCCATGGCGAACCCCTTTCCCAAAGTATTTGTTAATACCGGAGGTACGGGCATGGAAAAAACGTCAGATTCCTTTGATTTGCAGGCCTGGGGGCATGTTTTTTGAACCCGTCTCAACCATAAAACCAATAGGCATGAAGCTCAAGCAGATTCTTTTGGTGGTCCTCGTCAGTGGCCTGACCACGGGGGCCGTGATGTACGGCTACGGGAGATTCTTCCGCGGAGAAGCGACCATCCAGCCGGCAGGGCTGCAGCAGACGCCCTCCAACTACGTGGGGATGTTCGACAGCAATGCCGGCACGCCGGGACCCTATGTCGACTTCCAGCAGGCGGCACAGTCGGCCACGCCAGCCGTGGTCCATATCACCACCGTCATCGGCAAGGGTCAGGCCAACAACAACCTGCCCAAGCGCTCGAACCCCTTCGCCGACATCTTCGGCGACGATTTCTTCCGGGAGTTCGAAAGCCCGTTCCGACAAGCCCCGCAGCGCGCCAGCGGCTCCGGCGTCATCGTCAGCGAAGACGGCTACATCATCACCAACAACCACGTCATCGACGAGGCCGACGAGATCAAGGTGACCCTCAACAACAAGAAATCCTACGATGCCAAACTGATCGGACGCGACCCCAGCAGCGACCTCGCCCTCCTCAAGGTCGAAGCCAAGGGCATGTCCTTCCTTCTGTATGGGAACTCCGACAACGTCAAGATCGGCCAATGGGTGCTCGCGGTAGGCTACCCCCTCAACCTCGAGACCACCGTGACCGCCGGCATCGTCAGCGCCAAGGCCCGCACCCTTGGGCTCAACGCCAAGAAGAGCAACACCCCGATCGAGTCGTTCATCCAGACCGACGCCGCCGTCAATCAGGGCAACTCGGGCGGCGCACTGGTCAACGCCAACGGGGAACTCGTCGGCATCGTCTCGGCCATCGCCTCCCCCACCGGGGCCTATGCCGGATACTCGTACGCCATCCCCGTCAACATCGCCAAGAAGATCATCAACGACCTCCTGCAGTACGGCACGGTCCAACGCGCCTACCTGGGCATCTCCTACCTCCCCGAGACGGCCCCCGACGCGGAACGCGAGAAGCTGGGCTTCAAGGAAGGCCAGGGCGTCATGGTGCTCGACGTGGCCAAGGATGGTGCCATGGCCAACGCTGGCGTCCAGAAGGGCGACTACATCTCCAAGGTCAACGGCGTGAAGGTCACCACCGGCAGCGAGATGGTCGAGCAGGTCGCCGGCTACAAGCCGGGTGACAAGATCACCGTCAACTACACCCGCGGCGGCAAGGAATACAGCACTCAGGTCACCCTCAAGAACCGCTCGGGCAGCTACGACGTGGTGCGCAGCAGCGCCCTCGAAAGCTTCGGCGCCGAATTCGAGACCCTCGACGCCAAGAAGTCGCGCGATTACGGCGTGCGCGGTGGCGTGGTCGTGAAACGCATCGGCAAGGGACTGATCGACGAACAGACGCGCATGCGCGACGGATTCGTGATCTACAAGGTCGATGGCAAGGAGGTCAAAACCCTAGAGGAGCTCGCCGCCGCCATCTCCAACGGCAGGAAGCGCGTCATGCTCGAAGGGTTCTACCCCGGATACGACGGCGCCTACCAGTACCCGATCGAGATGGAGTGACCCGTTCCAAGTCCCCGACGCCTTGGAAGAAGGGGGACGCCGACGCCTGGACGCAGGGCGCGGGTCCCCCTTTCGCTTGCCCGACGAAGAGGCAAGGTGTCAGCCGACAAGGACGCGATGACCCCAGGCCGGGAGCATGAGCCCGGCAGCGGGGTCCGCCTCGAGCCCGCTGAAGCGGTCCTGCCAGACCCCCTGCAGCGCCCTGTCGGGGAAGCGCAGGTCCGGGACCGGCGCCCCCGACAGGTTCAGCGCGACCAGCACCCGGTGCCCGGCCTGACGGCGCTGGAAGCAGAAGACCCTGTCGTCCGCGGTGCTGGCCACCCGCTCGACAGACTCGGCGGCGAATGCCGGATGGTGCTTCCGCAACTCCAGCAGGGTACGGTAGAACGCATGAAGTGCGGGTTCCTCCACCCACTCGAGCGGGTCGCGGTCGAAGAAGGCGAGCCGTCGGCGGTTGGGGATCTCCTGCCCGCTGTAGATCAGGGGCAGTCCGGGCCAGAGGCAGGAGAAGACGGCCAGGGGCAGGGCCATCCCCCCGTACTTCTCGTACTCGGTGCCATTCCAGCTGTTCTCGTCGTGATTGCTCGTGAACCAGGCCGGACGGTAGCGCCAGAGGGAACGCGCCCGGTAGTGCTCCAGGAGGGCATGAAGACCCGCCAGGCCCCCATCGCGGGCAGCAGGGAACGCTTCGGTGGCCTTCATCCAGCGCCAGGCGTAGGCCGCGTCGAAGACCTGCATGTATTCGGGATGGTCGATGGGGTCGAGCTCCGCGAGCCACACCAGCCTCCGGGAGGGGTCGAGCGCCTCACGGGCCTGCCGCCAGAAATCGACGGGCGTGAGCATGGCCATGTCGCAACGGAAGCCGTCGATGCCGGCCTGGTCGAGCCACCATCGCATCGAGTCGATCATCTCCTCCCGAAGCCGCGGGTTGGTGTGATCGAGGTCGATGACATCATCCCATCCGTTGACTTCGATGAAGGCGCCCTCGTGATCCCGTCGGTAGAAGTCGGGGTGCGTCCGGGTCCAGCCGTGGTCCAGCCCCGTGTGGTTGGCGACCCAGTCGATGATGACTTCCATGCCCAGGGCATGCGCCCCGTCCACGATACGCCGGAAGGCCTCCAGGGTGCCGAATTCGGGGTTGACAGACCGGTAGTCCGAACAGGCGTAATAACTGCCAAGGGAGCCCTTCCTGCCCGCAACGGAGATCGGGGTGAGGGGCATGAACCAAAGGATGCCGACCCCCATGGCGGCAAGCCGGGGCAGATGTGGCTCGAAACCGGCAAGATCTCCCGATGTCGAATACTGCCGGAGGTTGACCTCGTAGATCGAACTGCGGCCAAGGCGTTGGTAGACCGTTGACATACGGCTGCAAAGGAAACCCGAAAAATGATAGCCGGAAACATCCCCCGGGCCTGGTCGCGGCCTTTGCCGCCCTGAAGAGCCTGCCCGGTTTTGAGAACTCCCCCCGGTTCTCAGAACCATCCGGGCTTCCCGGAACTCCCCCCGGTTCTCAGAACTCCCCTAGGTTCTCAACAATCCCGGGGGGCGAGTGGATGCGGAAAGGCACTGGCCATGCCGGGGATGAAGGAACGGAGGCCCTTTGCAAGCCGGCATCCGTATCTTCGCCAGACAGCAGCCCATGAAGACCTTCAACGTACCGGCCACCTACCGCAGTCCGCTCATCTCGGCGATCAAGCAGCGGCGGAAGTCTGACGACCGGATGAAGCGCGACTTCACCCCCACCCGCCTCGACTTCGGTCCGCTCACGATCTTCCTCTCCCGACATTTCGGGTTCTGTTACGGTGTGGAGAACGCCATCGAGATCGCCTTCCGGACGGTCGACGAGCATCCCGGCCGTCGCATCTTCCTGCTCAGCGAGATGATCCACAACCCCTTCGTCAACGCCGACCTGCAGGCGCGCGGCGTGCGTTTCCTGATGGACACCTCCGGCCGAGAACTGTTGAGCATGGATACGCTGGGGCCAGAAGACATCGTCCTCATCCCCGCATTCGGGACAACCCTCGAGATCGAAAGGCGACTCCGCGACAAGGGCATCCGCATCGAGAACTACGACACCACCTGCCCTTTCGTGGAAAAGGTGTGGAACCGGTCGGAGCAGATCGCCCGGAAGGGCTACAGCGTGGTCGTGCACGGGAAACCCTCTCACGAGGAGACCCGCGCAACCTTCTCCCACAGCGAGGCCCACGCCCCTACCATCGTCGTCAAGGACATGCAGGAGGCCGTACGCCTCGGGCGATACATCACGGGCGAACTGCAGGCTGCCGGATTCGAGGCCGAGTTCCAAGGCCGCTGCAGCGAGGGCTTCGACCTCACCCGCGACCTCGCCCGCATCGGCGTGGTCAACCAGACCACCATGCTGGCCAGCGACACCCAGGCCATCGCCGACCACCTCCGCCAGGTCATGATGGACCACCACAGCCTGGACACCACGACCATTCACGAACGTTTCGCCGACACCCGCGACACCCTCTGCTACGCCACGATGGATAACCAGACGGCCGTCTCCGGCATGCTCGAACAGCAGGCCGACCTCGCCATCGTCGTCGGCGGACGCAACAGCAGCAACACCTCCCACCTCGTCGAACTCTGCGAACACCACCTGCCGACATGGTTCATCCGCTCGGCAGACGACATCGTCTCCAACACGCGGATCGTGCACGGCGACTGGCGTACGCATCAAGGCGCAGAAGTTGAGGGATGGCTGCCCGATGCCCATACCGCCACCATCCTCATCACCAGCGGCGCCTCCTGCCCGGACGCCATGGTGGAAGGCGTGATCCGACGGCTCGCAGACATCTTCCCCGATGCCCGGCCCTTCGATGCCGTGCTACAGGAATGGGCCGACTGACCCACACCGCTTCTTTGTAACCCCACCCTTGGAGGGTTCGCCTACTCTTGGAGGCATGATCCTTCGCATCGAAGTGATGAAACAGGATGAACTGCCATTTTGCGGGGATGGGTGGGTTTCGATGGATCCCTGCCGATACGGGCCTGCGGGGGCGTTCCGGCATCGGGGGCCATCGCCGGGTGTTTTGCCTACGGACGATGAGAGGGACAGGCGTCGCTAGTCTTGTGCAGATGCCCGCACGCGTGCCCATCGAAGGGCGATGCGCAATTGTTCTTCGGGAGATATGTCGGTATTGTCGATGACGAGGGCGTCTTCTGCCTGTCGCAGGGGGGAGACCTCCCGGTTCGAGTCGATATAGTCCCTCAGCTCCAGGTTGTCCCTGACCTCTTCGATGCTGACGCCTGGGTTTTTCGCGAAGAGCTCGCGGAAGCGGCGTTCGACGCGCACGGTCACGTCGGCCGTCATGAAGATCTTGAGTTCTGCATCGGGAAAGACGACGGTCCCGATATCCCTTCCGTCCATGACGATGCCCCTGGCGGCCCCCATGCGGCGCTGCTGTTCGACGGCGAAGCGGCGTACCTCTGGGATGGCGGCGATCTCGCTGACCTTCTCGGCCACGAGGAGGTCGCGGATGACGTACTCCACGTTTTCGCCGTTGAGGTGCATCTCGGCCTGTCCGAGGCCGGGGTTCCAGACGAACGCCAATTCGAGCCCGTCGAGGGCGTCGCGCACCGCGCCGGCATCGCTCCAGTCGACGTGGTTCCGCAGGAAATACAGGGTGATGGCCCGGTACATCGCGCCGCTGTCGATGTATACGTATCCGAGGCGCTGGGCCAACTGTCGGGCGAGGGTGCTCTTCCCGCAGGACGACCATCCGTCGATGGTCACGATGATGGGTCTGGATGTGGCGCTGGGCATGGGGTGGCCGTAAAATTGGGGATAAAGCCGCAACCCGCCAAAAGGCCTGTCGCCTGGGCTTCTTCAGGCGCTTTCCTGTACTTTTGCCCACATTCCACCCCCTCCCATGCTCAAGATCGGCGTCTTTGGAACGGGCCACCTCGGTAAGTTCCATCTGCAGAACTGGAAGGAGATCTCCGGCACGGAGGTCGTCGGCTTCCACGACCCCGACGACGCCGTTGCCGCCGAGGTGGAACAGCGGTTCGGCCTTCGCCGCTATGGCTCGCCCGCCGAGCTCGTCGATGCCAGCGACGCCGTCGACATCGTCGTGCCCACGCATCTGCACTACGGACTTTGCGAGATGGCGGTACGGAAGGGCCGCCACGTGTTCGTCGAGAAGCCGATGATGGAGACGATGGAACAGGCCGCGGCGATGGTGAAGCTCGTGCGCGAATCGGGTGTCCGCTTCCAGGTGGGTCATGTCGAGCGCTTCAACCCCGCCCTCCGGGCCCTGGCGGGACAACGCGTCGATCCGATGTTCATCGAAGTGCACCGACTGGCCGAATTCAAGCCGCGGGGCATCGAGACCAGCGTCGTCCTCGACCTGATGATCCACGACATCGACATCATCCTGCACCTGGTGAAGAGCGGGGTGAAGGCCATCCACGCGAGCGGGGTGGCCGTCCTCACCTCGACACCCGACATCGCCAATGTCCGCATCGAGTTCGAGAACGGCTGTGTGGCCAACCTCACCTCCTCGCGCATTTCGCTGAAGCGCATGCGCAAGATGCGCCTCTTCCAGAAGGATGCATACATCGGCATCGACTTCCTCGAGAAGCGCACGGAAGTGATCCGCATGAAGGGCGAGGGCGACGAAGGCCTCTTCACCTTCGACGTCGAGACGCCACAGGGCATACGGACCCTCGCGGTCGACAACCCGCGGGTGACGGACGACAATGCCATCCGCAGCGAGCTGACGGCCTTCCGCGACGCCATCCTCTCGGGCGGGCCCGCCCCGGTGAGCGAGCTCGACGGCTACCTGGCGATGGACGTGGCGCACCAGATCCTCCGCAAGCTGGAGGCGAACGTCAAGACGGGGCAGGGATGATGCCGGGGCGCAGGATCGGGATCGCCTGGTATCCGGCTGCGGATCTCGTTTCGACAGCCGTCGCCACATGGCTGGCATGCCACCTCAACCCGGTGACCGGCAATTCCATCGTCGAAGGGTCCACGGCGGGGCAGTTCCTCCTCCCTTTCGCCGTGGCCACGACCCTGACGGTCGGCTTCGCCCTCTCCGGCGCCTATGTGTCGCTGTATGCCAAGTCTAGATGGAACGAATTGCTCCATACCGCCGCCGCAGCCGCCATCCTCACCGCACTGCTCTGGCTGACGGGACGCCTCGGCAGCCCGCCGGGGGCGACGCTGTCGACCGGCAAAGAGGCCTTATTGGCCTTCCTGACCCTCTTCGCCTGCCCGGCCGCCTTACGCATGCTCATCCTCGGACGTGTCAAGGCACAACTCTCGAAGGGACATGTCCGGTTCAACACCCTCCTCGTCGGGGATGCCGCCAGCCTCATCCGATGCTGGGCCGACGTCTCGGCCGACAGCCATTGGACAGGCTACCGCATCGTCGGCTTTCTCTCGCCCGAACCCGGTGACAGGCTGCCCGACCCGACCGTCGAACGCATCGGCGGCTTCGATGATATCGGCCCGGCACTACAGGAACTCTCCGTCGAAGTCGTCATCCTGGCCCTCGGCGGCAAGCACGGCCCCGAGGCCGATCGGCTCGTACAAACCCTCTCCGCACACGACCTCCGCATCCGCATGGTCCCCGACACGCTGGACATCCTCTCCGGCTCCGTCAAGACAAGCAACGTACTCGGCGCCGCCCTCATCGACATCCATACCGACCTCCTACCGCCCTGGCAGCAGCATGCCAAACGCCTTATCGACATCCTCGCCTCGCTGCTCGGCCTGCTGACCCTCGGGCCCGTCTTCCTCTACGCCGCCATCAGGGTCCGCTACTCCTCCCCCGGGCCTGTCATCTACGCCCAGGAACGCATCGGATACAAGGGGAAGCCCTTCCGCATCCTCAAGTTCCGCTCCATGTTCCCGGATGCCGAGAAGGACGGACCCCGCCTCTCCTGCGAGAACGACCCGCGTGTCACCCGATGGGGCCGCACCATGCGGAAATGGCGCATCGACGAACTGCCCCAGCTCTGGAACGTCCTCAAAGGAGAGATGAGCCTCGTGGGGCCACGACCCGAACGCCGGCATTTCATCGACCAGGTCAAGGCCCTGGAACCTTTTTACGCCTACCTCCTCCACGTGAAGCCGGGCCTGACCAGCTGGGGCATGGTCAAATACGGATACGCCGAGAACATCGGCGAGATGGCCGAACGCATGAAGTACGACCTCGTCTACATCGAGAACATATCCCTCGCGCTGGACCTCAAGATCATGCTGCATACGGTACGCATCATCCTCACCGGCAAGGGCATGTGAGCCACCGCACACCGCAACAGGCACCCATCGACGAGCCACCCCATGGACAGGATCCAACACCTGCGCAGACATGAGATCGACACGGAGCGTTGGGACACCTGCGTCGCGGCCGCCCCCAACGGCCGCCTCTACGGCACCACCGCCTTCCTCGACCGGATGGCCGATGCATGGGACGGCATTGTGATGGACGACTACCGCGCCGTCCTCCCCCTGCCCCGCCGACGGAAATTCGGGCTCGACTACCTCTGCCCGATGCCGTTCTCCGGCCCCCTGGCCGTCTACGGACAAGCCCCGCTGACGCAGGACACCCTCGACTTCCTGCGACAGGTGCCTGCCAGGTACCGGCTATGGGACCTCAACCTCGAAGTGCACGGACGGGAACTGCCCTGGCCGACCATCGCACGTACCAATCACGTACTGCCCCTCGACAGCCCCTACACCACCCTGGCGGCGAACTACCGCGACAGCCTCCGGCGGACCCTGGCACAGGAGCCACCCGCCAATGAACACCTCCGGGTGGGCATCTGCTTCGACAGCCTCATGGAAGATGCCCTGCGGACCGGCGCGATGACCGGCACCCGGCCGGTCGACAGAGCGCGGCTCAAAGGGCTTTACGATGACCTGCGCCTCCGTGAAAGGGCCTTCACCCTCGCCTGGATGCAGGAGGGACGGACCGTCGCCGGCGCACTCTTCTTCCGATCGCCCGGCAGGACCTACTACATCGCAGCCTGGAGCGGACCGGAGGGACGACGCTGCAGCGCCGCGGCACGACTGCTCGACGCCGTCATCCAAGAGTATGCCGGACAGGATGGCGTGCTGGACTTCGAAGGGTCCGACCTTCCCGGTCCGGCCTTCTTCTTCGAAGGATTCGGTGCCACGAGAACGACCTACCGACTCCTGCAGCGACGGAGATTCCCGCTCTTGTGGTGACGAAACCCCCACCGCTGCCCCCCTGCGCCGACCTTCGACAACCCCCTGCCCGGCCAGGTCATTCCCCCAGCAGCTGTCCCACAAGGGCTTCAAGTTTCCTGCCCTTGGCATTTACAGCCCTTACGATGCCTTTCTTGTCGATCAGAAAGGCGTTCGGGATGTACTGAACACCATAGGCCGCGGCGGCCGAGTTGGCGGATCGCTCGTTGATGAGTTGTGTCCAGACGAGCTTGTCGGCCTTCACCGCCCGCAGCCAGGCCTGCCGGTCCTCGTCCACCGACACCCCCACCACCTGCAGCCCCTTCGGGCCGTAGTCCTTGTAGAGACGCCCCAAAGCGGGGTTGGCCATCCGGCACGGCATGCACCAGCTGGCCCAGAAGTCGACGAGCACGACCTGGCCCTTGAGTTTGGACAGCAGGAAAGGCTTGCCCTCCATGTCGGACAGCCGGATCTCCGGCGCCCGGACGCCCGGTACCGGCTGGGCGCCGGCCGTGGCCACGCGCATGAGGCACAGGATCAGGAGGGCCGCCCTCAACGGCAGCAGTGCTTTTTGACGAAGAGTCCGGCGAACCATGATAGCAATTTCCGAAAATGCGGCATCACTAGGCTTTTTTTCTCCGAAGGACATTCAGGAAGGTCGTCTCGACGCTGAGGAGGACGCTTCGCTGGGCCATGCGGTACATGTCACCCCCCAGGGCGAGGCGGTAGCCGGCGTTGACCTTGGTGTTGCTGTTGAAGATCAACTGGAGCGCCGGTGCGATGTCGAGGTATCCCTGGGGCCTGTCGGTGTTCCGGGCGCCCAGCATCTCGACATACAGGTTCAGGTTCGTCTGCCGGTAGCTGCGGTAGCGCACCGGCAGCAGGAGGTAGCCGGCCGAGAGGGAGAAGGAGAGGCTCCGGTAGGGATGCATGGCCGCGTGCGTCTTGTCCCACCGCTTGGCCTGCAGCACCTCCGTATACCCGATCGTCGAGGAGAGGGCCAGCTTGTGGACCAGCTGCGTGAGCACCAGCCCGGCCTGCACGCCGCTCTGGTCTCCTTCGAGGCTGATCTCGTCGAACATCGGCTCGTTGCGGCTGAGGGATGCCTCCAGGAAGGCTGCAGCCCGGAAATGGCGGTGCACGCCATCCCTGGAGAGAAAACGGTATTTGGCATAGACGCTGGCCGACTCCCAACGGCTCTCCGGGGAGCTGTACATGTTCGAGACGGTGGTGCCGGCGCGCAGCATCCACTTCCTGTCGAGCCCGACGGATGCGTAGAGTTTCTGGCGGTGGTCGGTCCGGCCCGACATGATGCTGTTGACGAACTTGCCCGTCGCCTTGAGTGCGACCGCCTTTGCGGGCATGTTGGAGGCGGGCTCGGAGAACACGTAGAGTTCCTGCGCCCGGGTCGACAGGGCCAGCAGGAAGCAGGCCGATGCCAGCCAGAGCCGAAGCCGCTGGCGACCGGCCCGGAGGGCCTGGCCCGGGGGCCGGCTCGGGGTTGCCGTCTGCATGACCTAGAGGCTGAGGTGATAGATCCGCTGATGGGCGGGGATGCCCTGGTCGTCGCAGCATTTCCCGCCGGACTGTCCCGTCAGGAAGCAGGTGGCCGTACTCAGCCCGGCGTAACGCTTCATCTCCCTGGAAGGCAGGAACGACTTGTCGACGACCAGCAGCGAGGCCTCACCGCCAGGCAAGACCTCCTTTTGGGGGAGGATGTGGTAATGGCGGCCACTCAGGGTCAGATGGCCATCGGGCTTCAGCGCCCGCCCGTCCAGCATGGCCCTGAGGTGCAGCGAAGCGACGCTGAAGCCGGCCTCCTCGACGCGCTTGCGGATCAGGTCGGGGTCGATGGTCGAACCTTTCTTGAAGCGCAGGACGAAGGCCGACTGTTCCAGGTCGGTATCGACGCTGTCGACGAAGGGAAGCGTCTCGAGGTTTTTATAGACCGAGCGCGCGCACATCGCGCAGGTGAGGCCGCTGGCCTGCAGGCGGGCGCCGGTGACCTGGGCCGTCAGGGAGGCGCCGGTCGACAGCAGGGTCAGGAACAAAAGGATGTAACGCATGTAGTATGCTTTGAACGGCGGCAGACGGATGGCCGCCTGCCGCCGGATGGGTGTAGGGAGGCGATGCAGGTCAGGCCATGCCGTCGGAAGTGCCGGGCTGGCAGCAGGGCTTGACGGAGGCGCCGGCCGACTTGGCCTTGCACTTCTCGCACTTGCCGTCTTTGCAGCAGGCCATGGGCTCCGACTTGGAGGCGTTGGCCGTACCGCACTTGTTATCCTTGCAGCAGGCCTTGCCCTTCTCGCATTTGCCGCCCTTGCAGCAGTCGTTGCCGGGCTTGCAGCACTTGTCGTCCTTGGCGCAGGCCTTGCCTTCGCAGCATTTCATGCCCTTGCAGCAGTCGGTCGACTTGCCGCAGTCGGCCATGGCGCAGCACTTGCCCTTGTCGTCGCCGGTCATGGCGGCCACCTGGGCGATGACGGCGGCGGGCTTGCGGTCGTATTTGCAGCAGCCGTGGAGCTTGTCGTAGGCGACGGTGGGGGCGGTGAAGTCCTGCGTGTCATAGCCCGACGCTGCCACGGCCAGCTGGATGCGTTTCGCATCGGTCCTGGCGGGGTCGAAGGAGACGGCGAGGACCTTGGTGTCCTCGTTCCAGCTGGCCGTTCCGGCGCCGGCCTCGCGGGCGGCTGTCTCGATGGTCTTCTTGCACATGCCGCAGTTGCCCCAGACCTTGATCTGCTCGTCGTTGAGCTTCTGGGCTGCGGTGGAGACGGCCATGAGGATGAGGGCCGGAAGGATCATATGTCGGATGAACGATCTCATGATGTGTGTATTGACGTTTGCGTTGGAATGATGTTGACAACGGGGGACGGGTACCGGGAATGGATGAACCGGAACCGGCGGGGGCTGATGTCAGGAAGACCTGCGGATCAGATACGGAAGACGCTGTTCCGGATGCAGATGGAACGGCCGTCGCGGCCCCCGGGAGGGTAGCCCTCGGCGAAGGAAGGCAGGGCGGTTTCCTGACCGGCCATCGGAAGGCGAAGGCTTTGCGGCTGGTCGGCGAGGGCTGCCGATGCCACGGCTGGCAGCGCCATGGACGGGGCCAGGGCATGGGTGTCGTCGACCTTGACGACGATGACCTCGTCCTTGCAGCAGCCCGTGTTGTCCATGCCGCAGTCGCCGCATCGGTCCGTCTCGGCATGCCCGATGGCCACGGAGGCCACCTTGCCCATGCAATAGTGCACGTTCACCACCACCCCGCTGGCCATGGCCAGGTAGATGACGGAGAGGCATATGGCGAGGGCGCGTTTCATGGGATTACAAAAGTAAGTCGGTTGGGGAAGACCCCGTATGGGCCCGGCGCAAATTAACATTTCCTTCCTTTCCATGCCACGGGTGCGGCGTCCTTGCGAGGCCTGGGCGGGTGGTGCGGCGCAAAGGGGCTACCTTGTGGGGGCCGTCTGTCAAATGCGGGCGGGCCGCATGTCATGACCCTTTTCCCGCTGTTTCGAACCGGTCTGCTATCGCTATGGCTCTCGGGGTCTGTCGTCGCCTTGCCGGGCCGGCCGTCGTCGGATTCCGTCCCTCGGGACGGGCATCGGACGGGGCTGCACCATCCGGGATGGGTGTTGCCGGCGGCCGCCCTCGGCTATGGATGCCTGAAGCCGGCCGTCGCCGGGATCGGAAGGCTCGACGACCGCTTATGGGACCGCGTGACGGTCACGGGCGGCACGGAGGGTCGCCATCCGGAGACGGTGTTGCAGTGGGCGCCTTCGGCCGCCGTCTACGGGTTGGATGCGATGGGTGTGGGGATGCGCCACCGGTTCCGGGAGCATCTGCTGCTCGATGCGGGGTCGGTGGTCATCGCAGGAGGGGCGGGATGGGTGTTGCGGCGCTTGAGTGCGGGCATGCCCGGGTTCAGGCTGAGGGATGGCACGGAATTCCCGTCGGGGCATACCACGAATGCCTTCCGCGGGGCCGAGTTGCTGCGGCAGGAGTTGCGGAGCCGGTCACCGGTCATGAGCTGGGCGGGGTACGGGATGACCCTACTGGTGGCCGGTTTGCGGATGCGTCACGGCCAGCACCAGTTCAGCGAGGTCGTGGCCGGCGCGGGGCTGGGGGTGCTGTCCACGAAAGCGGCGTATCTGCTGAAGTCGGGGCTGGAGAGGCGTCATGGTCGAACCCCTGGGCGGCGTACGCCGGCTGGCGGGCACCCCTCGACGGGTCGTGACCGGTGAGGCGGCGCCGGATGGGGGGCCGTGGCGGGCGGCGGGCCGGAGGTGTCAGTTGACGAAGATCCAGAAGATGCCGACGCGGATGATCATGTCCTGCATCGGGTAGGCGGGTGCGGCGAAGTTGGCGTTCTTGAAGCCGAAGCCGTAGCGGAGGCTGGCGGTGTTGAGGTTTTCGATGCGGGTGAAGGCCGTGAAGTTCCGGATGCGGAAGTTGAGATAGGCGGCGATGTCGGGGAGGTTGGCGATGATCCTGTCGTCCTGCAGGAAGAACTGTCCGAGGACGGGCGAGTAGTCGTCGGCCCGGAAGGGCGAGACATAGCGCAGGTCGAGGCCTGTCGAGAGTTGGAGGTTTCGGAAGAATCGGCCTTCGTAGGCGATGCGGTTGCGGGTGTAGAGGAGGGGCAGGTTGACGGGGGCGTCGGCGGCGGTGAGTTGTACATGGGCGTCGAGGTGCCAGCGCCAGTAGCGGGATAGCCGTGTCTCGCGGGAGATGCCCAGCCGGAGGATGTTGAAAAGGGCGGCGTTCTGCCGGGCCGTGTTATGGCCGGTGAAGTAGGTGAAGTTGGAGAGCAGGAAATAGTCGCCGCTGAGGCGGGTGCGGAGTGCCGGCAGCTCGAGGGAGGCGGAGGCCTGCGTGTTGTTCTCGCGGGCGAAGGAGGCGGGGGCGGGCAGGGGGAAGGAGGTGATGCCCTGGAAGAGCATGGACGGGCTGCGGTTGGCGTTGCGGAAGCCGAGTTCGAGGGATCCGATGCGTCGGCTGAGCTGGGTGCGGACCCTGGCTTCGGCGGCGTAGTCGCCGGCGAAGCGGCCGGCGACGTGGAGGGTGCCGGCCAGCAGCATGTCCCATTTGCGGTTCCGGGTCCGGTTGCGGTACTCGCCGTTCAGGGCGAGGGCCTGGAACCGGTCGGCCCGCGTCGGGAATTCGGCCAGGAAGGCCTCGTGCGTGGCGCCCAGCCGCAGGAACTGGAGGGGGTTCTTCGGGTCGGGGAACTGGATGAGCGAGAATTCGTTGGACAGGACGCGCCAGCGGTCGTCGTACCGAAGGGTGTCGGGCACGCGGGCGATGCGGTAGCGCTCCTGGTAGAAGAGGCTGTCGTTGCCGGCCTGGATGTCGAGGAATCGGAAGCCGTGCCTGTCGAAGCGCAGGGTGTGTTCGAGCCGGAGGCGGGGCAGGAAGAAGCGGGCGACGGTGGAGTCTGTCACGACGGAGTCCTTCCGGCCGAAGTCGTACTGCTGCCGCAGCAGCATGAGCCGCTGTTCGTAGCGGTTGCCGGTGTTGAGCTTTACGCTGAAGAAGTTGCGGGTGGTGAAGACGCTGTCGGCCATCCGGGTGGGGATGTTGAATCGGTCGCGGGTGAAGGCGGCGTTGCGGTTGACGACGAAGCTGTCGCTCTCAATGCCGCCGTTCTCGGCCGACTGCAGGCCGTTCGTGATCGTGACGATGAAGGCCGAGTAGCGGCGGTCGCGGCTGGTGTAGTGGCTGTTGAAGCGGATGTTGGAGTGGTTGGTGTTCTGGGAGTTGTAGAGGCCCGGCGCGTTGATGAGCCGGAACTGCACGGCGGCGTTCCAGTCGGGGCTGATGTTCTGGGTGTGGAGGATGCCGACCTGCTGTTCGAGTTTGGACCCTACCAGGTAGGTCATTTCGGTGAACGGCTTGGTGGTGTTCATGAACCGCGTCTCGGCGATGGTGAAGGCGAAGGGGTCGAAGGCGTGGAAGCCCGCGTCCCATCCGGCCTTGAGGGCGGGCGTGAAGAGGATGGGCCGGGAGGCGTTGCCGTTGTTGCCGAGGTGTAGCAGGTGGGGTTTGAGGGGGACGCGCCGGAAGAAGTCGTCGATGGAGGTGTCGGGCGTGCTGTAGCGGGCGGTGTCGAGGTATCGGAAGATGAGGGTGACGGAGTCCTGGCTGAAGTCGCGCTTTTCGAAGCTGAGGGAGTCGCCACGGCCGCCGCCGGCCCTTCCGCCACCGCCGAGGCGGGGCATGCCGCGCATGGGCATCTGCGCCGTGGCGGGCAGGGCGAAGGCGAGGGCGAGGATCGATATGAGGGTCTTCCGCCGCGTCAAATCCTGCCGATGAGTGCGGTGAGGAGGGCCGCCATGTGTGGCTCTGCCGCCTGGGCGGCCTCGAGGACCTCCTCGTGGGTGATGGTGTTGAGGTCGTCGCGGATGCCGATGTCCGTGATGACGCTGAGGGCGAAGACGCGCAGGCCCATGTGGACGGCGGCGATGGTCTCCTGGACGGTGCTCATGCCCACGGCATCTGCGCCCAGGATGCGCACCATCCGGTATTCTGCGCGGGTCTCGAAGGTGGGACCCGTCACCCCGAAATACACACCCTTCCGGAGGGTGAGGCCCAGGTCGCGCCCCAGTTCCTCGGCCAGGGCGACGAGCCCGAGCGAGTAGGGCTCGCTCATGTCGGGGAAGCGCGTCCCGAACGACGCCTCGTTGGGGCCGATGAGGGGGTTGACGGTGGCGAGGCTGATGTGGTCGGTGATGAGCATGATGTCGCCCACCGAGAAGTCGGGGTTGACGCCGCCGGCAGCGTTGGAGAGCAGGAGGGTGCGAACGCCGAGGGCGGCGAGGACGCGGATGGGGAAGACCACTTCGGCAGGGGTGTGGCCCTCGTAGAAGTGGAAGCGGCCCGACATGGCGACGACGGGCCTGTCGCCCACATGGCCCAGCAGCAGCGAGCCGCCGTGTCCTTCGACGGTCGGCACCGGAAAGTGGGGGATCTCGGCGTAGGGGATCTCGCATTCGATCCGGATGGCGTTGCGGAAGTTGCCGAGCCCGCTGCCCAGCACAATGCCGGTGGCGGGCTGCAGCCCGGAGCGTCGGCGGATGTGTGCGGCCGCCTCGCCCACCCTGCCGGCGGCGGTGTTTGCATGTTCCATAAGAGGCGCAAAGATAGGCCCTTTGCGCATGGACGACCCAGCACGGGGGCGGGGGACGGCGCGGCGGTCATGGAGGAATGACGCCCGTTCCGTAATTTCGCGCAAAACAGCGGCGCATGAACCTCCACGAGTACCAGGCCAAGGAGCTCCTCAAGAAGTACAACGTCCCCGTGCAGGAGGGATACGCCTGCAGCAACGTTCACGAGGCGGAGGAAGCCTACCGCCAGATCAAGACGCAGTACGGCAGCAGCTTCGCCGTCGTCAAGGCGCAGATCCACGCCGGCGGCCGCGGCAAGGGCACCGTTCGGGAGACCGGCATCAACGGCGTCAAGGTGGCGAGGAACCTGGAGGAGGCGACCGACTACGCCCGCAAAATACTCGGCGGCACGCTGGTGACCCTGCAGACAGGCCCCTCCGGCAAGGTCGTCAACAAGGTCCTGCTGGCGCAGGACATGTACTACGACGGACCCTCGGAGCGGCGCGAGTTCTACCTCTCGATCCTGCTCGACCGCGGCACCGGCCGCAACGTCGTGATGTACAGCACCGAAGGCGGCATGAACATCGAGGACGTGGCCCACGACACCCCGGAGAAGATCTTCCGCGAATGGGTGCACCCCTCGGGCGGCCTCATGCCCTTCCAGGCCCGCAAGATCGCCTTCAACCTCGGCCTCTCCGGCGAGGCCTTCAAGAACATGGTCCGCTTCGTGACCAACCTCTACAACGCCTACGTCGGCCTCGACTGCGCGATGCTCGAGATCAACCCCCTCTTCAAGGCCGCCGACGACAAGATCGTGGCGGTCGACTGCAAGATGAAGCTCGACGAGAACGCCCTCACCCGGCATGCCGACCTGGCCACCCTCCGCGACCTCAGTGAAGAAGACCCCACCGAGGTCGAAGCCGGCCAGTACAACCTCAACTTCGTCAAACTCGACGGCAACGTGGGCTGCATGGTCAACGGTGCCGGACTGGCGATGGCCACGATGGACATGATCAAGTTGAGCGGCGGCGAGCCCGCCAACTTCCTCGACGTAGGCGGCACCGCCAACGCACAGACCGTCGAGGCCGGCTTCAAGATCATCCTCAAGGACCCCGCCGTCAAAGCCATCCTCATCAACATCTTCGGCGGCATCGTGCGGTGCGACCGCGTGGCCTCCGGCGTCATCGAAGCCTACCGGAACCTCGGCAACATCGACATCCCCATCATTGTACGCCTGCAGGGCACCAATGCCGAAGAGGCCAAACGCCTCATCGACGAGAGCGGCCTGGAAGTGCAGAGCGCCATCCTCCTCAGCGAAGCGGCCGACCTGGTGAAGGCGGCCGTGGCCTAGACGCCACAGGCATCGCGCTGACGGACAAGCCCGTCAGCCCAGTTCCTGCCGACGGTACGGTCACCTGCCTTGCCTTCCGGACAGGTGGTCCGGCCGTAAGGCCGGCATCCGTGAATGATTGAACCCAAACCGCCCGTCATGCTGACCGACATCACAGGTTTCCTCGCATGTGCCACGGTGATCTTCTTCGCCGGCCGGCGCCTATCCCACTACGGCGACCTCCTCGCCGAACGAACGGGCATGGGCAAGGCCTGGGTCGGCATCATCCTCATGGCCTCGGTGACCTCGCTACCCGAGTTGATGGTGGGGATCTCGTCGGCCGCCATCGTGCAGTCGGCCGACCTGGCCGTGGGTGACATCCTCGGCAGTTGCGCCTTCAACCTCGGCATCCTCGCCATGATGGACGCCTTCGTGCCCGGCAGGAAGCCCCTCTTCGGGCTGACCTCGCGGAACCATGTCATGACGGCGGCGCTGGGCGTCGTACTGGTCTCCCTCGTGGGCACGGCCATGACCCTTCCAAAGGACATCGTCATCTCCTCCTGGATCGGACTCACGAGCCTGGTGTTCATCGCCGTATACCTCGTCAGTGTTCGGCTGATCTATCTGAACGAACGGAACCATCCCGCCGACACGGCCGGCAGCCATGCGGCCGACGGGTCGCCGGGTGGCCCGTCGCTGACAAGGATCGTCGGCTGGTACGCCTTTTTTGCCGTGGTGATCATCGGCGCGGCGCTGGCGCTCCCCCATTTCGCCGACCGGCTGGCCGAGCACACGGGGCTGGGCAGGTCCTTCGTCGGGACCTTCCTGCTGGCGGCCTCCACGTCGCTCCCGGAGATCGCCGTCTCGCTGGCGGCCGTCCGGATGGGATCCATCGACATGGCCGTAGGCAACCTGCTGGGCAGCAACCTCTTCAACATCCTCATCCTGGCCATCGACGATATCGTCTACACGCGCGGGCATATCCTGAAGGACGCATCGCCGTACCACATGCTGTCCGTCCTGGGCACCATCCTGATGTCGGCCGTCGTGATCATCGGCATCACGTTCCAGGTGAAGGGCAAACGGTTCCTGCTGGCCTGGGATTCGGCCGCCGTGTTTCTGATCTACGTGGTGAACCTGTTCCTGCTCTACCGGCTCACGGCCTGACCGGCTTCGTCGCCCGGGCTGTCGAGGATGCGTCCAAGGGTCAACGCCGTCTCCGCGAGGTGATCCTTCAGATAGGTCCGGTGGTCGCCTGTCACGCGGTGGCGGTGCACCGTTCCATGGACATGCCGACCCCAGCCGAGGTCGCTGCCCCGGTCATGGATGCGTTCCGACAGCAGGAGGTGAAGATCGCCCCGGAAGGTGCCGGCCTGGAAGTCGTCGCGCCGCAGTTGTGTCCGGGCCGCCATGATGTCTGAGCGGAGGTTGGGGTGGGCGACCTTCTCGCGGACCTTCCATCGAACATACCGGGTGCGCATGCCGTGTAGCAGGGCATGGAGGACGGGCTCGTCCGTGCCGGGCAGGAAGGCGTCCATGACCTTCGCGTATCGGAAAGCGTTGAAGGCGGGCGAGGGCGGCTCGCCGGACGTCCATCCCTCTGCGAGGTAGTGACGGAAGGCAGCTTCCGGGTCGGTGTCCGCCGCGGGCATGCGCGCGCGGTAGTCGGCTGCGTCGAAGAGACCGAAGGCCACCGCCATGCGATAGGCCTGCCGGCGGCTGGCGGGCCGCGCATGGAAAAGACGGTGGCCGGTGGGCCATTGGGCCAGACGGAGCCAGAGCCGATGGAGCACTTCGGACAGGGGTCCGGCCCGTTCCGGCAGGCTTTCATACATCCCGATGGCGGGGGGCAGGGGTGCGGTGCGGCGCTCCGTCCGGGCGGGTGCCGCGGCGTCCATGAGGATGAGTCCCACCTCGGCGACACCGTCGGCCTGCAGCCGGCAGGCGAGGGCGAAGGCGTCGACACCGCCGATGCAGTCGCCCAGCAGCCAGACCTTTTCGCGGGCGGCGACGGGACGGAGGATCTCGGCATAGATGTCGGCCAGTCCCCCGGGGCCCTTGCGGGGGAACCGCCCGCGGACCGCATCGGGGTCGGGGAGGATATGCACGCGCCAGCCCTCGCCCAGGACACTGCCGATGCGGTGGTACTTGGTGAATTCCTCGACGCTGCCGGCACCACCCACCATGGCGTAGAGGTGACGTCCGGTGCCGGCATCCCAGGCCTTGACGGGTGCGACGGATCCATCGGCCGGGCCCTCTTCCCGCCCGGTCGCCAGGCGTTCGTCGATGCAGCGGGCCATGGCCCGAAGGGAGGGGTGGATATAGATCGTCCCCGCGTCGAGGCGGACATCCCAATGCGTTGCCAGGAGGTCCATGAGCCGCAACAGTTGCAGGGAGTTGCCGCCGAGGGCGAAGAAGCCGTCGTCGGCATGGATGGTGTCGATGGCGAGGATGTCGGACCAGAGGCGGGCGAGCCGCTGTTCGGTGGGGCCCTCGGGAAGGGGGGCCTGGCCGGCGAGGGCCCGGGCGCGCCATTCCTCGAGCCGGGCATCGTCGGCGGCGATGAGCGCGGGCTTGTCGACCTTCCCGTTATGGTTGAGCGGGATGGCGGGCACGACGTGGCAGCGGACGGGCAGCATGTGGCCGGGCAGACGTTGTGAGAGGGCGGCGCGAAGGCCTGTCTCGTCGGGTACATGCCCTTGACGGCCGACGAGGAAGGCGATGAGGCCGGCTTCGGGTCCCGTACCCGGCCGGTGGATGACGGCGGCCCGGGCGACGCCTTCCACCGCCTCGAGGGCGGCCGTCACCTCGGCGGGCTCGACACGATATCCGTTGACTTTGACCTGGCCGTCCTTCCGGCCGAGGTAGAAGATGTGTCCGTCCTCATCCCATCGGGCCAGGTCGCCCGTGCGATAAAGTCGGGCACCGGGATGGAAGGGGTCGGGCACGAAACGTTCCGCCGTAAGGGCGGGCCTGCGGTGGTAGCCGGCGGGCAGTCCGGGACCGCCCACGCAGAGTTCCCCGACGGCGTCGGGTGGCACCGGCCGGCCCCGTCGGTCGAGGATGCAAGCGAAGACATTGTCGAAGGGCTTGCCGAGGGGTACGCGTCGGGTAGGGTCCGGCCATCGCCCGACGGGGTGGATGGTCGACCAGACACAGGCCTCGGTGGTGCCGTAGATGTTGAAGAGGCGGGTGTGCGCCGAGAGGCGGTGCATGTCGTGCGGCCGGGCCTCCTCTCCGCCTGTCATGAGGGCGCGGACATGGGAGAGGGTGCCGGCATCCAGCGATCCGATGACCATCGGAGTCAGCATGGCGACCGACACCCGTTTTCCCATTATAAAGGAAGGCAGCACAGAAAGCGCTTTCCGCTCGGGGATGACCAAGGTGGCCCCGTTGAAGAGGGCCAGGCATATTTCGAAGACGGAGACGTCGAAGGAGGGCGTGGAGAACTGGGCGACCCGGTCGGCCGCCGACATGCCGAGCGTACGGGATGTCGACAGCAGGGTGTTGATGAAGCCCAGGTGGGTGTTGTAGATGCCTTTCGGCACGCCGGTGGAGCCGGAGGTGTACATGAGGTAGGCGTCGTCCCCGGGGTCGCGGCGGGTGTTCCTTGCGGCCGGGCCTCGGTTGTCGGGGGATGCATCTGCATCGAGCCATACATGGGAGGCGTCGAGATGACGGGCATGCTCGGCCACGCACACCACATGGCGGCAGCCGCTGTCGGCGAGCATATGGCGTATCCTTTCGGCCGGGAGTTCCGGGTCGATGGGTACGGCGGAGGCCCCGGCCTTCCAGATGGCAAGCAGGAGTTCGACGTGGGAAATGCCGGAAGGCATGAGCAGGGCAACCCCCTCCCCGGGTCGGATGTCGGCCTCTTGCGAGAGGAAGGCGGCCCATCGGTCGGAACGTGCGCGCAGGTCGGCATAGGAGACGATGACCTCTCCGTGCTCGACGGCCGTGGCCTGCGGGGTCTTGTCGGCCGTGGCGTCGAAGAGGGCGTCGATGAGGCTCGGGCGGGGCAGTGGCCGGGATGGCCCGCGACCCAGATCCAGCAGGCGGGCCTCTTCGTCGGCGTCCAGTAGCGGATGGGCGTCGATCGGCACGGCGGGGTCCGCCACCAGCCTGGCCAGCAGGCGCAGGTAGCCGTCGAGCAGCGAGGCCATGCGTCGGCCATCGTAGCGGGAGGCGTCGTAGCGGATGCTCACGCACCATGGATCGCGGCCGAAGTCGACACCGATCACCAGATCGTCGCCGGCATGTTGCGGCGACGGCCTTTCGAGCCCCTCCCCTTCCCCCTCCGCCGCGGCACCCTCGGCCCCAAGGCAGGAGAAGAGCATCTGTACGACGGAATGGAAGGGAAGGTGCCCGGTGGCCGGGGCCAGGGCCGAAATGTCGGCATACGGCAGGGCGGCATGGGCGAGGTCCGTCTCGACGGATTGTTTCAGCCGCTGGCAGTGCATGCCGAAGTCGGCGCCCAGGTCGACGGTGCAACGGATGGGCAGGATGTTGAGGAACATGCCGACGACCGACTGCCATTCGGGTTTCGATCGTTCCGACACGGGCGTGCCCACCAGGATGTCGGCGCCGCCTGCGATGCGGGCGAGGAGTGCCTGCCAGGCTCCGAGGAGGACGACATACCGGCTGAGGGCGGCTGTCCGGGCGAACCCGTCGAGCATGCTGCACAACGAGGCGTCCATGACCCGCTCCACCCGGCCCTCCCGGCCCGGCTCGGGGTCGGCCACGACGTGGTCC